>JAABUK010002518.1_pt1 | contig 32736 bp, 31 predicted proteins | sample 5559141 | NCBI WGS metagenome assembly JAABUK01 (sample SAMN10711869, study PRJNA513367) | rock metagenome | isolation source: Antarctica rocks | place: Antarctica: Victoria Land, Pudding Butte nord | collected 2016-01-03 | reverse complement strand
ACCAGGGCAACGGTGTTCATGGCGCTCCTTCGTAGGGTCAGTGGCCTGAACGTAACCCATGGCTGTCGTCCAGCTGGAGCTCGGTCCGGCCGGCCGGCACGTCGCACCGGACAAGTCCGCGCTGCCGAAGGATCGAGCAGGTCCGGCGCCCCGTCGACGGCCCGGAGCGATGCTTCGTTCCCTGGTGGCTGTCGGTGCGTCTCACTATCGTGCCCGGGTGGCGATCACCTGGTCGCAGGCCCTTGCCTGGCGGATGCAGCGACAGCTGCTCGAGCCCGTCGGACGCGAGTCGGTCGCCGACGTGGTGCGCCGGCTCGGGGCGGTCCTGGCGATGGACGACAGCGCGGCAGAGCTCGCCGTTCGCGTGCGGCGGACGCACTCGCGAGCCGGGGAGGTCGTCCGTGCCCTTGAAGACGGGCGGCTCATCAAGGCGTTCGCGTTCCGGGGCGCGATGCACTACCTCTCGCCCGAGGACGGCGGGGCCTACCTCGCGCTGCGGTCGGCCGGTCGCCAGTGGGAGCTGCCGAGCTGGCAGGAGTACTACGGGTTGAGAGCGGGTGATTGGCCGGCGTTCCGTGAGAAGGTCCGGCAGGCGCTCGCGAACGGTCCGCTGACCGTCGGCGAGCTGGGTGCGGCGGTGACGCGCACGGCGGCATACCGACACCTGCGACCCGTCTTCGACGAGGGCGTCGGCACGCTGATCAAGCCCTTGACCTGGCAGGGCGACATGAGTTTCGGTCCACCCCGGAGTGGGCAGCACACCTTCCAGCGACTCGACGAGAACCCGCGCTGGGCCGGGGTGTGGGATCTCGACGATGCGGGGCCGCACGCGATCGTCGCGTACTTCCGTGCCTACGGCCCGGCGACGCCGGACCACGTTCACTACTGGCTCGGCAACGGGCTCAGCGCCGGGCGGGGGCGCGTGCAGTCCTGGCTCGAGGGCATGGGTGACCGGCTTGTGGAGGTCGACGTCGCGGGTGAGTCGGCGTACGTGTTGCGTGAGGACGTCGAGGAGCTCATGGCGGCGCGACCCACGAAGGCCCTGCGACTGCTTCCCGGCCACGACCAGTGGGTCATCGGGCCCGGCACCAAGGACCAGCACGTCGTCCCACTGGCGCGCCGTACGCCGGTCACGCGGAAGGCGAACCTCGTCATCGCCGGGGGCGTCGTGAGCGGCACCTGGGCGGCCACCGTGGACGAGGTCCGCGTGACGTGGTTCGGGGAGAACGGGAGTCCGCCTCGGAACGCCTTGGCAGAGGAGGTGGCCAGGCTCTCCACCATCCTCGATCGACCGTTGGCCACCACCCTCGACATCGGGTGAATATCCTCGCGGGCCGAGGGTGCGCCCTCGACCGCCCGGTAACCATGCTCCGATACCGCGGGCATTCCACCGCAAGCCGACCGCACGCCTAGGTCCTGTCATGCCGCTAGAGGGTTGTGTCAACCCCGCGGCTGCCAGGAGCCTCACCAGCCCGACAGCGACCGGCGCCGCCCGCGTCCTGCCCGAGTAGAGAGACCGCTCAGACCAACTCGCCGCGCTTCCTGCTCAGGTACGCGCGCTCGGCGGAGTTCTGGGTGGCGGCGATGGCGGCGTCGTACGACTCCTTCGCCTCGGCGGTCCGACCGAGCCTGCGGAGCAGGTCGGCGCGGGCGACGTGCCATGCGTGGTAGCCCGTGAGCGGCAGCCGGTCGACCAGAGTGAGGGCGACTGTCGGGCCGTCGAGCTCCGCGACCGCGACCGCGCGGTTGAGTGCGACGATCGGCGACGGGTCGAGCCGGGTCAGCTGGTCGTACAGTGCGACCACCTGCGACCAGTCCGTGTCCGAAGCGGTGGCAGCGTCGGTGTGGACGGCGTTGATCGCGGCGAGTAGCTGATAACGGCCGGGTCGGTTGATCGCGAGGCACTCGCGGACCAGGTCGTGCCCCTCGGTAATCAGCGCGCGGTCCCAGCCTGCGCGGTCCTGCTCGCCGAGCGGGACCAGCTGGCCATTTCGCACGCGCGCCTCACGCCGGGCGTCGGTGAGCAGCAGCAGCCCGAGCAGACCGGCCACCTCCGGCTCCTCGGGGAGCAGCTGGCGGAGGACGTGGGTCAGCCGAATGGCCTCGCTCGTGAGCTCGGCGCGCACCGGGTCGCCGTCGCCGGTGGCGAGGTAGCCCTCGTTGAAGACCAGGAACAATACCGCCAGCACGCCGCCGAGCCGCTCGGGGAGGTCGGCGGCCTGGGGCACCCGGTAGGGCACCTTCGCAGCCGCGATCTTCTTCTTCGACCGGGTGATCCGCTGCGCCATCGTGGTCTCGGGCACGAGGAACGCCTGCGCAATTTCAGCCACAGTCAGCCCACCGAGGAGGCGCAGCGTGAGCGCGATCCGCGCCTCCGGTGCGAGCGCCGGGTGGCAGCAGGTGAACAGCAGCCGCAACCGGTCGTCCTCGACCGGTCCAGTGGGCTCGTGGGGCGTGTCGTCGTGGTAGATGAAGGCCGCCTGGTGCTTGGCGTCGCGCTGCTTCTCGCGGCGGATCCGGTCGATCGCGCGGTTGCTCGCGGTCGTGGTGAGCCAGCCGCCGGGGTTCGGAGGTACGCCGGACTCCGGCCACTTCTCCAGGGCGGCCACGAGCGCCTCGCCCGCCGCCTCCTCGGCGATGTCGATGTCGCCGAAGCGGCGGACGAGCGAAGCGATCAGACGGCCGTACTCCTCGCGGAAGACCCGCTCGACGGCTGCCGTTCCGCCCTGCATCGATCAGCAGTCGTTCGGCCGGCTCAGCCGAGGCCGTCGAACGGACGGACCTCGACCTTGCCCTGGCACGCCTTGGACCCCTCGGCCGCGAGCTTGAGCGCCACGTCGAGGTCGGGCGCGTCGATGACCCAGAAACCCGCGATGAGCTCCTTGGTCTCGAGGTAGGGGCCGTCGGTCATCACCGGCGTCTCACCCTGGCCGTCGACGACGGTCGCGGTCGATGCCGACTGAAGCCCACCGGCGAAGACCCAGTAGCCGTCGGCGCGCACCTTGTCATTGAAGGCGCCGGTCGCGGCGAACGCCTCCTCCATTACCTCCTTGGAGCCGTAGTTGCCGTACTCGCTCATCTCGGCGGGGCCGTGCACGGCCAGCAGGTAGTGCGTCATCCCACTTCTCCTCAGATCTGGGCGGTCCCGATGACCGCCTTCTACCCCACCACGAACGACATCCCGCCGATACGACAACCCAGTGTTGAGGAGGAAGCGGCGAGCCGCATTGTTCCTGCTGACCGGACGCCGACGACCAGCGGACGCAGGTCGGGCACCCAGCCGGCCGCGTTGACCAAGCCCACCTCGGTCGCTGTACCCCGCAGCACCACGACCACAAGCACCGACACGGTCTGGCTCGTCCCCTAGTTGCCGAACTCCGAGATCGTGTCGGCCACCCACACCTGCTAGAACGCCGGTCCTCACCGGTCATTGAACCCCGTCCGCCACCGCTCGATCCTGCCCGAGAGCTCCATCAGCGCCGCGCGATCCGCCCCAGGCGGCGTCACACCCCGCACCATTCCCACAAGAGGATCTTCTATCAAGACCTGTCCATGACGGTCGTGGGGTGGAGGTCAATAACGGGTCGCCTGTAGCCGTCGTCCTGGGCTTCTTGGCCACCGGGGACGGACATCGCCTTGGGTGACCGCCGCCCGTCACCGGACCCCCGTCAGGTCGTAGGCGCCTGGTAATCCCGTCGCCTCCGGCCGTGTCCTCGTGCCACCCTTGGCGTGTCAGCGATTTGAGCACCCTGAGGAGAGATCAAGTGCGAGCAGCCACCACGCCCCGGACCCAGATCCGTCTCGTCGTGGAGCTGCCCCTTGTCTTCGTCCCTGAATCTTGGAATCGTCGCGCATGTTGACGCCGGCAAGACCAGCCTGACCGAGCGCCTGCTCTTCGACGCTGGTGTGATCGAGTCGCTGGGTAGCGTGAACGCCGGTACCACCTGCACCGACTCGCTGGAACTGGAGCGTCGGCGCGGGATCACCATCCGCGCCTCCGTGACCTCGTTCACACTTGGTGACCTGGCCGTCAATCTCGTAGACACCCCCGGGCATCCCGACTTCATCGCCGAGGTCGAACGGTCACTGGGTGTCCTCGACGCAGCAGTACTGGTCTTGTCCGCCGTGGAGGGCGTCCAGCCGCAGACCGTGGTGATCTGGCGTGCTCTGCAACGGATAGCGGTGCCAACGGTGCTATTCGTCAACAAGGTCGACCGCGCCGGCGCTGACGTGGACCGCGTGCTGGAGCAGGTACGTCGGCGCCTGACACCGCACGTCGTGGAGTTGGTACGCGCCTGGGACCAGGGTGCGCGGGAGGCCCGCGTCACAGCACTGTCGCTGACGGACGAGTCGGTCGTCACCGCCGTGGCCGAGGCGGACGATGGCGTTCTTGCTCGATGGGCGGTCGGGGCACCCGCCCTGCGCCACGAGGTGCTGCGGGCACTGCGGCACGGAGCACGCCGGGGTGTGCTGACGCCGGTCGTGTGCGGGTCGGCGATCACGGGGGCAGGAACCGTCGAGCTGCGCCGGGTGCTCACCGAGGTCCTGCGGCGGGCCCCCCGGCACGACGGTCCGCTCGCTGGAACGGTGTTCGCCGTCGACCGGGACCAGCGCGGCCGGCGCGCGTGGGTCCGGGTGTGGTCGGGGGAGCTTCGGGCTCGGGACCGGGTGGCGATCGAAGGCGGGCGACCGGTGCCGGTGACCGAGGTGGCCGTCACCGGGTCGGGCGGGCTGAGTGTCGGCGCCGTTGCTCGGGCGGGTGACATCGCGGTCGTGCGCGGGTTGGCCGCGCGGATCGGCGACACCCTGGGGCGGCCGCCGCGGCGTCGCAGTCACCGCTTTGCGCCCGCCGCCCTGCAGGCCCTGGTCGAACCGGAGGACCCGGCGCAACGAACGGCCCTTTTCGCCGGTCTGAGGGAGCTCGCCGACGAGGACCCGCTCATCGACCTGCGCCTGGACGAGGTCGAAGGCGAGGCGGCCGTGAGCGTGTACGGCGAGGTTCAGAAGCAGGTGATCCTAGCGCTGCTGGAGCAGCGTTACGGCGTGCGTGCGCGCTTCCTGGAGACGTCGATGGTGTGCCTGGAGCGCGTTGTCGGGACTGGCGCGTCGGTGGAACGGATCAAGGTCGGCGACAACCCCTACCTAGCCGGGATGGGCCTGCGCATCGAGGCGGCCCCGGTCGGACACGGCATCGAGTTCTCACCGGGCATCGAGCGCGGGAACCTTCCCGTGGCGTTCCTCACCGCGACCGAAGACGGCGTTCGCTCCGCCCTGCGCCAAGGGCTTCATGGTTGGAAGGTCACCGACTGCGTCGTCACGATGACGGAGTCGGGGTACTGGCCACGGCAAAGCAAGCCGCACCAGAAGTTTGACAAGTCGATCTCTAGCGTGGCCGCCGACTTCCGCAATCTCGCCCCCGTCGTGGTGATGGCGGCGGTGGCTCAGGCTGGCACCCGGGTGTGCCAGCCGGTCGACCGGTTCGAGCTGGAGCTGCCCGACACGGCGTTCGGATCAGTAGCGCCGCTGCTGGGCCGGCTGGGCGCCGTGACGCTGAAGACGTTCGCCGCCAACGGTTTCACGCGGCTCGGGGGTCACGTGCCGTCCGCGGCGGTCCCAGAACTCAGGTCGCGTCTGCCGGACCTCACCAGCGGCGAAGGCGTGCTCGTCACCCAGCTCAACCACCATGCTCCGGTCCACGCCGACCAGCCGCCGTCGCGGCTGCACACCGGCTTCGACCCGCTCGACCGGACGTTCTGGTTCCGTCAGGTGACGCGATGAAAACGTGAACGCTGACGTCGGTTGTTCGTGAAACCTGACGTCAGGTTTACGCCCGAAGCCGCCGTGGCGATCCGCCTCTGTGCGACTTCAGATCTCACGGCAGAAGGATGACCTTGCCGTTGAGGGTGCGTGACTCAGTGAGGGCCAGGGCGGGGCGTTCGCCGCCACGGGACTGCAGGGGGTCTGCTGGGACCGGCGCGGACGGGGCGACAGCGGGGACACCCCGCCACCGCCGTACACGCCGCAGCGCGGGGTCGAAGACCTTCGGCCGTCATCGACGCTGTTGGCGGAGACGCAGTGGTGTTGGGTCACTCAGCCGGCGCCGTGCTCGCCCTCCTCGCCGCGGGCGCGGGTGTACCGATGACCCACCTGCTCGTGTCAGAACCGCCGCTGCGCTTCGGTGAGGACGAGCCGCCGGCCGACCTTGCCGAACGGTTGCAGACCCTGGTCGACCAGGGGCAGCTGGCGGAGGCGGTGCTGACCTTCCAGCGGGAGAACGTCCGGCTGTCCGAGCCAATGATCGAGCAACTCCAAGAAAGCCCGGACTTCCCCGGGCTCGTTTCCCTGGCCCAGACGACGGTGTACGACACACTGCTGATCGCCTCCGTCTCAACGCCGACGCCAGCGATGCTCGGCCCTGCACCATCACATCGTCGAGGTGGCGATGCCGTGGCGTACGGCGTGGATCACGGCCGCGCTGATCGACGTGTGCAGGCCAAGGTCGTCGCAGTTGACGAGCAGGACTCGAGCCTCAGGCGGAATCCCAAGAGTTGCGTGGACAACCGTCCAGCGCCGTGCCGAGGCGGGGGAGGCATCGAGTAAGGATCACCCCAGGGTCAACCACGCATCCCCGAGGCCGCCCGAGCTCGGTGCAGGAACGGCGAGTCGGTCACGTCGCCGATGTGGCCCCTGACTCTGCGCTGGTTGACTTCGTGCAGTGGTGTCTCAACATCGGCGTCTCAACCAAGATCTGGGGTTCAGTTCGATGGCCGGTCATTTCGCGGCGGTATGTGTGGTCGTGCGCTCAGGTCGGCCATCAGAGGGGTTGGCCTACTGAAACAACCGCCCAACCCGTTGCGGATCAACGCCCGGCGTGACCGAGCTCGGTCTCGAGGACGTTCCCGGGCACATCGTCGATGCCGTAGGACCCGACTCATTTCGCTCGCCCCAGCCGCCTGTTGATCCTGGGCCGGCTCGGCCGCAGGGACCGCAGTCGTTGTCACCCTCGCGTGGATCGGCTGGGCGGCGCGCTGAGGCGTCTCGGCCTCCGCCGGCCGCGGGCGAGGGCCGTTCTCAGGGGTGGTGCTAGCCCATGCTCAGCTGGTTCAGGTGGAAGTCGAAGTGCTGGGTGGGGTAGCGGAAGACCTCGCCCAGAGTCATGTAGTCGCCGAAGAAGGGGTCCCAGGTGGTGGGGAAGTGCATCCCCGTGGATAAGGCCGCGGAGTCGGCGGCGGCGAGGTGGTATTGCAGTGAGGCGATCACCCGGTCGAGCTTGGGACCCATCCGGCGCCGATCGTAGACGAGCACCCCGAACCGTGATCCCCGGTAGTTCACCGCGTCGAAGGGTCTGACCGCCGCGTCTAGGACGGCCGCGTAGGCCAGGCTGACCCGGGGTGGGAGTGCGCCGAACACGCGCACTACCTGGAGCAGCGCCAGGACGATGAGGTAACCGAACAGCATGTGGAACAGCAGCTGTTCGTTGGTCCACCGGGTGCCGCGGCTGGGGCGGCGTAGGTCCGTGTCGCTGGCGGTGTCGAGCAGAGCGTGGAACCTGGTCCGGGCGTTCTCCATCTCGAGGATGACGTCGCTGCGGTACGAGTCCGCTGTCCCGCTCATCGAGTCCTCCAGCCAAGTAGGTGGGTGCGAGGGTGCCTCCGGCTCCAGTGTGGGGGGCGGGTCAGACCGTCAGCGGTAAGTGGGGTAGTTCTGTGAGCGCTATCTGGCGCATCGGATGTGCCGCAGACCATCCCTGAGCGGGCGCTGCTGCGGGGGGACCACCTCGCATGAGGATGGACCGCAGCTGGGAGTCATGACCCCGGTCAGATCGGATACTTGAGGCGCGTCATTTCACCCCGTCCGAGGGTGGCTCGGTGGTCGACCTGGCCGCGGACAGTTCGGCCACGAGCCAGTCGCACCACGCGAGCATGTGCAGTTCGTAGCCGATTCCGGCGCGCAACGTCGCGTAGGCGGCGAACTCGCGAGATGTGGGGTCACTCAGGTGGCCGCCCTCGTCGGCGAAACCCTGCTCCTCCTCACGGTAGGTGGCGAGTGGGGCTTCATGGTCGACTCGTACCGTCGTGACAAAGGCGTGGGCGCGTTCGGCAGAGATCAACCAGAGATTGCGCACGCGCACCATGAGTTCCGAGCGTGCCGGTTGTTGCCGCAGAGGCGAGTCCGTCCAGTCGGTCAACGCGGCGACGCCGCGTGGAGTGATCGAGTAGCGCTTGGTCTCGCGTGGCCCGGGTCCGTCGATGACGCGGTGGCGCACCAGACCGGCCGACTGCAGCGCGGCGAGTTCGGGATAGATCTGGTTGTGGCCTGCAGTCCACATGTAACCGATGGGGCGGTCCATGGCACGCGCGAGGTCGTAGCCCGTGCGCGACTCCCGCGCTAACAAACCCAGGATCACGTAGCCCAGCGTGCGCATCGCGGGTTATGCTACCGGCTATGTCACTACTGACATATCGACGCGCAGTGATCTTGGTGACCGGGGCAGCCCTGCTTGTCTCGTGCGGCGGAGCGGAAAACCCGTCGTCGCCGTCAAACACACACTCGTCCAGATCGGCTAACTCATCGACGTCGGCGAGCGTCACCCCGAGCAACGGCCCGAACCCTTCCGAGGATTCGGCCTCGCTCGCCGCCGCCCCCCACCGGTGCGGGCCGCCGACGAACCCGCACGCACGCCCGTTCACGCTGTACGGCCCACACCACGCGACTATGCCTGGCGTCGATGTCGGATCAGGATCGACGATCGCCGTCCTACTGCACCAGACCGACGGGGGCGCCCTGTGCGGCTTCTGGCCCTTCGCGAACTGGCTGGCAACCACGCACCGACTGCGCGCGATCGCGTTCGACCTGTGCGGGTACGGCCTCGCGGTCTGTACCGACGCCCATTACAGCAGCAATCAGATCGCCCAGGTCGCGCTCGCGGTCCGCTGGGCGCGTTCCCATGGCGGACGCAGGATCGTGCTGGTCGGCGCCTCGATGGGTGGCGCACTCGCCCTGGGCGCCGCGACGATGACGAAGGCTGACGCGCTCGTGGACCTGAGTGGCCCGGAATCATGGCCCGACGCCGAGGCCGCCGTTGCGGCCCCGCGGATCACCGTCCCGGCGCTGGTGTCGACCAGTCCTGGTGACGGCACGACCAGCTACGCCGCCCTACGAGCGGCTTTCGCCCGGATTGCCGCGGCCCCGAAGCTGTTTGTCACCGGCGACGGTGCACATGGCTGGGACCTCCTCGCCGACTACACCACCGCTCCTACTCGATGGCGCCCCCTGGCGACCACCGTCGCGCAGTGGATCGCCGGCCACTACCACTAGCTGACGTGCGCGCAAAGAGATAACGGGAATCCCAGGCAACCGTCCGTCCTGTACCGAGCACCGGCCGCGAACTGAGCGGCCCTCCCGTGTGGAGAGTAGGGAGTGGAAGGTGACACGGAGGCATCGACACGCGTTCGGCGGGCTGCTGCTCGCGGCAGTGCTGCTGACCTGCTGCAGTGCACCGGCGTCGTCATAGTCGACGGGGATGACTCCGGCGGCCCGGAGGGCGTCGTGGTGGCGCGGGGAGGCGGCACCGCTCACGCAGATTGGTGCCGAGTATGGTCCACGAGGCGTTCGTCAGCGCCCCGAGCTAGGTCCATCCAGCCGAGCGCCTACGTCTGCTGGGCCGGGCGATCAGTGCGGCGGCCGCGCTGCGTCTGAGCGGTACAGGCTCAAATGAAGAGTTGGCGGACACCGTCGAGCTGGTCGAGCAAATCCTGTGTCGTGTGTCGCTGCCGCTGATAAGTCGCGACGAGCGCGGGATCAGGGTCGGTGTGCTGGGTCAGTGCGGTGTCGGGGCCTGACAGCATCGCGGCAGCGGCGGCGAGCCCGGGGGAGCGGCCTAGCGCGAACAGGCCGAGGGCGGCGGCGCCCAGGGCGGACCCTTGCGCGTCGGCGGCGGCGTGGAGCGGCCGGTTGAGCGTGGCAGCGATCACCTGTCCCCACAGCGGTGAGCGGAACGCTCCGCCGGTGACGCGGAGGGAGGTAACGGGTTCGATCTGGTCGAGCTGGTCGACGATGAGAGCGAGCTGCCTGGCAACGCCTTCGATGGCGGCGCGGATCAGGTGGGCGCGGGTGTGGTGGCGGCGCAGCCCGAGGTAGGCGCCGGGCAGGTCGGGGTCCCACAGCGGCGCGCGCTCGGCGAGCAGGTACGGCAGCATGACCAGCCCGTCGCTGCCAGCAGGTACGGACGCGGCGAGTGCGAGGACGGCGTTGTCGGGGCCGGTAGGGGAGGTGTGGATCAGGTCGGGGGTGAGGGAGGAACCGGCCCAGCGGACCACCATCCCGCCGTTGCTGACTGCCCCGCCGAGGACCCATGAGTCGTCGGTGAGGGCGTAACAGAACAGGGACCCCGCCTGGTCAACCTGCGGCTTGGACACGAGTATGCGGACGGCCCCGCTGGTACCCAGGGACAGGCCCGCCACGCCTGTGGTGACCGCCCCGGTCCCGAGGTTGCCGAGAGGTCCGTCGCCGGCGCCGACGATGACGGGGGTGCCGGCGGGTAGCCCAGCGCGGGCTGCAGTGGCGCCGGACAGGGGAAGAGCGGCGGTGGTCGGCAGGATCGGGGGGAGCTGGTCGATGCCGATGCCGGCGAGCTCGACGGCGGCCGGGTCCCAGTTGCGGGTGGCCATTGCGAGGAGCCCGGTGCCGGACGCGGACGACAGCTCGGTGACCAGGGTGCCGGTCAGCCACCACAGCAGGTAGTCCTTCAAACCCACCCACCAGCGCGTCCTCACGGCCGTGTCCGGGTCCTGCTGGGTGAACCAAATGAGCTTGGTGAGCGGGGTCATGGGGTGTACCGGAACGCCGGTTCGCTGGTGCAGGCCGGCAGCTTGCCCGGATCGGCGTAACTCACGGGCCTGGTCAGTGGAGCGGGCGTCGGCCCAGGTCAGCAGCGGGGTCAGCGGCTCCATGTCGGCGTCCAGGCCGATCAGGCCGTGCATGGCGGAACTGACCGCCACACCGATGACATCCGCGCCGCCGGCCGCAGCGACGGCTTCGGTCAAGGCGCTGGCGACTGCGGCAAGGATCGTTGCGGGGTCCTGGATCTGCCAGCCGGGGCGGGGCTCGAGCAGCGGGTACTCCTGCAGGGAGGTGTGCCGCCAGGCGGAGTCGAGCCCGAAGGCAACGGCTTTGGAGGCGGTGGTCCCGACGTCCAGGCCGATGATGACTTGTGCTGGTGGGCGGCTCGGCGGGGTCATCGGTGGCACGGGTGCTGGGTGTGGGCGCGAAGGAGCCGCCACCAGAGCGACTGGTTAAGGACTGACCGAGCCGGCGTCGCCACCAGCAGAGCCTGTCACAACGTCGCTCACGGTCGAGTGCGTGCGACTCCACCCCGGCGGTTTTGATCCATTGCCAAGGACGATCCCGAGTGCGACGGTTGCCGGGCTTCTGTCCGTGGAGCAAGGGAACGCCGGGCGTGGCGACAGGCCTTGGACTAGGTGCGGGCAGCGTCGCGCGCCTGTGCCGCGAGTGCCCGGCTGACGGCGTCGCGGTTCTCGGCAACCAGCCGGCGCAGCGCGGGCGGGGAGTTCGGATGCTCGTCCAGCCAGGTCTGCGACGCGCGCAGCAGGCTCTGGTCGGCCAGCCGCGTGGGGTAGAAGCCGGCCACGATGGCCTCGCCGATGGCGTGGGTGCGCGAGGACCACACGTCGTCGAGCATGGCGTGATAGCGCTCGACATAAGGTCGCAGCAGCTCCGGGTCGTGCACGCTGCCGAACCCGATGCCGGTCGCCTCGATCACAGCGGTCGGAAGCCCCTCGCTGTCGACCGCTTCGGTCCAGGCCGTCGACTTGCGCTCTGCGGTCGGTATGGCGGCCAGCGCGCGGGCGGCGCGCTCGCGGCCGGTCGCCGTACGGTCCCGGTCGTGCTCTTCCTGCACGTCGGCGACGCCGGCTGCACCGGCGGTGACCAGGCTGGTCAGCAGGGTCCACCGCATCTCGCGGTCGACCGCAAGTCCGACCAGGACGGTGCTGCCGTCCAACAGGCCGCTCAGGTAGGCGAGGTGCTCGTCGCTGCGGGCCAGTCCGGCGAACGCCGTGGCCAGCTGCAGCTGGGCATCGCTGCCCGGCTCGGCCGCCGCGAGCAGGCCCCGGAGCCGCGTGGCGATCTCGGCGGTCAGTGCGGCGCGATGGTCCGGGGCGACGTACAGCAGGGCGGTGCTCTGGATCTGGCCGATCAGGATGCGCAGCAGTGTGGAGTCGCTCTCTCCGGGCAGGGATCTCAGCGCCAGCTCGACGAAATCGCGACCGGCCATTTCGGCGTCCCGGGTCATGTCCCATGCCGCACCGAGCACCAGGGCGCGGGGCAGGCTGTCGTCGAACCCGCGCGGGTGGGCGACCGCCGTCGCCAGGGACCGGGGGTCGAGCCGGATCTTGGCGTAGGCGAGGTCGTCGTCGTTGACCAGGAGCAGGTCGGGTGCCTTGGCACCCGTGAGCTCCGGAACCGCCGTTGTCCGGCCGTCCACGTCGACTTCGATCCGCCGGCTGCGGATGAGCTGCCCGTCCTGCAGGTCGTACGTGCCGATGGCGAGCCGGTGCGGGCGCAGGGTGGGGAAAGCTGCGTCGGCGCTCTGTTCGATCGCGAGTGCGGCGATCGTCCCGTCGTCGGCGACCTCCAGCAGCGGCCGAAGCGTGTTGACCCCCGCGGTCTCCAGCCAGGCGCTGGACCACGCGGACAGGTCGCGTCCGGACGTCGCCTCGAGCTCGACCAGGAGGTCGGCCAAGGCGGTGTTGCCCCACGCGTGCGCCGAGAAGTAGCGCCGCAGGCCGGCGGTGAACGGCTCGCGGCCGACGTACGCGACCAGCTGCTTCAGGACGCTGGCGCCCTTGGCGTAGGTGATGCCGTCGAAGTTGACCTCGACGTCCTGCAGGTCGCGGATGTCGGCGACGATCGGGTGGGTCGAGCTCAGCTGGTCCTGGCGGTAGGCCCACGCCTTCTCCGACGTACAGAAGGTCGTCCACGCCGTCTCCCACTTGGTCGCCTCGGTCTGGCAAGTGGTCGAGGCCCACTCAGCAAACGACTCGTTGAGCCAGAGATCGTTCCACCACCGCATTGTCACCAGGTTGCCGAACCACATGTGGGCGAGTTCGTGCAGGATGGTCAGCGCCCGCCGCTCGACGAGGGAGTCGGTCACCTTGGCGCGGAAGATGTAGACCTCGTTGACGGTCACCGCCCCGGCGTTCTCCATCGCCCCCATGTTGTATTCAGGCGTGAACAGCTGGTCGTACTTCGCGAAGGGATATGCCGTGTCGAATTCCCGCTCGAAGAAGTCGAATCCGCGCTTGGTGGCGTCGAAGACGTTCTCCGCGTCGAGATACGGCAGCAGCGACTTGCGGCAGTAGATGCCGAGCGGCACCACTCCGCGGCGGCTGTCGACCTGGTCATGCACCGCCGCGTAGGGGCCGGCCACGAGGGCGGTGATGTACGACGCGATCACCGGCGTCGGCTCGAACGCCCAGACCGCTGCGGGTGGGCCGTCGACGACACCGGTCGCCGGAGTGGGTGTCGGAGTGGGGGAGCAGGACACCACCTGCCAGTGCGCCGGCGCCGTCACCGTGAAGGCGAAGCTCGCCTTCAGGTCCGGCTGTTCGAAGACGGCGAACATTCGGCGGGAGTCGGCGACCTCGAACTGGGTGTAGAGGTAGACCTCACCGTCGGCGGGGTCGACGAATCGGTGCAGCCCCTCGCCGGTGTTCATGTAGATGCCCCGGGCGTCGACCACCAGCTCGTTGTCCGCCTGCAGTGCCGCCAGCTGCACCCGGCTGCCGTCGAAGCAGGTCGCCGGGTCGAGTTCGGCGCCGTTGAGGGTCAGGGACTGCACCGACTCGGCCAGCAGGTCGATGAAGGTGGCCTCCCCGGGGCGGCGGCAAGAGAACCGGACGGTCGTGCGCGTGCCGAAGTGGCTGTCGCCCGTGGTGAGGTCGAGTTCGAGGGCGTACGACTCGACGCTCAGCAGCTCGGCGCGCGATCGCGCCTCCTCACGCGTGAGGTTCGTCCCACTCAAAAGTCATCCCGCCTGAGGTCGTCCGGTCGTGGCACGCGCCATCCTCGCACGAGGCCCCGGCTGGCAGGATGGGCCCATGACCGCGACTCAGCCGATTGAACATGCCGGGCCAGAGACCACGCAGACACCCGTCGAGATGTGGTTCGACCCGCTGTGCCCGTGGGCGTGGATGACGTCCCGCTGGCTGATGGAGACGCAGGACCTCCGGGACCTGTCCATCACGTGGTCGGTGATGAGCCTGTCGGTGCTCAACGAGGGGCGCGACCTCGACCCGGACTACCGCGCGACGATGGACAGGGCCTGGGGGCCGGTCCGCGTGATCATCGCCGTGGCTCGGGACCACGCCGGGGACGCCGACAACGGGCAGGCCCTGATCAAGGCCCTCTACGACGCGATGGGCACCCGCATCCACCTGAAGAAGGCGGACGTGTCGCAGGGCTACGACACGGTGATCGCCGAGTCGCTGGCCGAGGTCGGCCTGCCCACGCATCTGCTGGACATGGCCCACTCCAGCGAGGTGGACAAGGAGTTGCGCGCCAGCCACGGGCGGGGCATCGGCCTGGTCGGCAACGACGTGGGCACGCCCGTGATCAGTGTCGACGGCGTCGCATTCTTCGGTCCGGTGGTGACTCCGGCTCCCAAGGGGGAGGATGCGGGCAAGCTGTGGGACGGGTGCCTTCTCGTCGCCGGGACGCCCGGCTTCTACGAGTTGAAGCGCAGCCGCACGCAGGGACCCATCTTCGACTGAGGAGCGGAACAGATGCGGGTGCACATCGGTGGCGACCACGCGGCATACGAGCTCAAGGCCGAGCTGGTCACGTTCCTGCAGAGCGAGGGTCACGACGTCGTCGACCATGGCCCGGACTACTACGACGACCAGGACGACTACCCGGTCAGCGTGCTGCGCGCGGCCCAGGCGGTCTCCGGGGACGTCGGCGCTCTCGGGGTGGTGCTGGGCGGATCGGGAAACGGCGAGCAGATGGCGGCCAACAAGGTCAAGGGCATCCGCGCCGCGCTCGCCTACACCCCTGAGCTGGCGGGGCTGGCCCGCCAGCACAACAACGCCCAGGTGGTCTCGATCGGCGCCCGGTTCACCAGCGTGGCCGACGCCAAGGAGATCGTGGCGACGTTCGTGAGCACCCACTTCAGCGAGGATCCGCGCCACCAGCGCCGGCTGGAGATGGTCGAACGCTACGAGAGCAACGGCGAGCTGCCGCCCATCCCCGCTGGCGAGGGCTGAGGACCGGCGGAGGTCTGTCGGTGCCTGGCGCCACGATGAGGGCAGCCATCCTCACCCGGACCAAGGAGCCTCATCGTGAACGAAGTCGACGTGTTCGAGCTGGCCGACCGGACGCTGGCCCGGGTCGTGGCGCAGATCCGGCCCGCGCAGTGGGAGATGGTCATGCCGCCGGAGTTCGCTACCCCGTCCGTCGGCGAGCGGCCGACGCTGCGCGACGTGGTCAATTACCACGCGTATGAGGATGCGTGGGTTCCCGACATGGTGGCCGGCCGGACCATGGATGAAGTCGGCCGCGACGCCTACCGGGGCGACCTGTTGGGCGAGGACCCGGCTTCGGCGTTCGATGCGCTGGTCGGTGCCGCCGTCGCCGCGGTGCGCTCGGTGACCGACCTGACCGAGACCGTCCACTGTTCCTTCGGTGACTTCCCCGTCCGCGAATACCTCTGGCAGATGAACGGCTTCCGCGGGCTCCGGGCGCACGACATCGCGGCGGTGGTGGGCGTCGATGTACCCCTCCCGCCGGACCTCGTGCAGGGCCTGTGGGAGGAGATCAGCCCCACGGCGGAGCAGTGGCGCGCCATCGGCGTTTTTCCGGCGGCCGTCCCGGTGTCCGACGACGCGCCGCTGCTGGACCGGCTGCTCGGGCTCACAGGGCGCCAGCCGGACGCCGCCCGCCGGTGAGCATCGGCGTCGGCGACCGGGTGAGCTGGAATACCCCGCAAGGGCGTACGCGCGGCACCGTCGTGGAGGAGAAGACCAGCGACTTCGAGCTGGCTGGACACTCGTTCACGGCCAGCTCCGACGATCCGATGTTCGTGGTCGAGAGTGAAAAGAGCGGCAAGCACGCGGCGCACAAGCCGTCCGCCCTGCGCCGGTTGCAACGACTTTCGCCGTGACGCCGCTGGTTGGTTAGTCCAGCAATGGATCGGGCCCTAGCATCGCGCATGCGCACTCGGCCAGCCGCGCGTACCTGTCCCGATCGACCAGTGGAGGCAGCTCGATGAGCATCGAACTCGACCCCGCCGGCGCCCCTTCCACGGAGGGCGGTTTGAAGCGTGAGCTCAAAGTCGTCGACGCGGCGGCCTTCTCGATCGGGCTGATCGGTCCGGTCGGCGCGATGGCACTGCTCGGCGTGGGTGCCGCCGGCCTGCTCGGTCAGGGCGCGACCCTGGCGTTCTTGTTCGCGATCGTCGGGGTCTCGCTCGTCGCCTACGGCTTCGTCAAGCTCTCGCAGCACATCTCGCACACCGGCTCGGTATACGCGCTCGTCGGCCGCACGCTGGGCCCGCGCGCCGGCTTCGTCGCCGGGTGCGCCCTGTTCGCCGCGTACAGCACGATCGGCACCGGCTCCACGATCGAGATCGGGTTGTTCTTCGACAAGTTCCTGGCCGGTATCCACCTGGGTAACCCCGAGGAGTGGATCTGGACCGCGGTGATCTCGCTGGCTCTGGTGGCGGTGCTCTCGCTCAGCGAGATCCGCGTCATCACGCGGGTCCTGCTCGCGTCGGAGCTGGTCGGTGCCGCCCTGGTGTGCCTTCTGGACGTCGTCGTCCTGGTCCGGACGGGCACGGGTCACGCGCCTGGGGGCCAGCAGCTGAACCTGGACTTTCTGAAGCTTCCACAAGGCAGCGGGCTGGGGACGATCGCCGGCGCGGCGGTGTTCGGCTTCCTCGCCTTCGCCGGTTTCGAGGGCGCGGCGGCACTCGGCGAGGAGACGATGCACCCCAAGCGTGACATTCCCCGAGCGATCAAGATCGCCGTGCTCGTGGTCGGCGCCTTCTTCCTGCTGACGATCATCGCCCAGTCGGTGGGCTACGGGACCGACCCCAAGGGTGTCAAGGCGTTCACCGAGGCGGCCTCGCCGTTCGGTGACCTCGGCACGGCGTACGTCGGGTCCGTGCTCGGTGCCCTGCTGAACCTGGTGGCCAGCATCAGCCTGTTCGCGATCACGCTGGGGACGCTCAACGGCGCCGCCCGGATCTTCTACGCCCTGGCCCGGGACGCGACCGGTCACAGTCCCGCCACGAGGCTCTCCCGCCGAGGAGCGCCGATCGTCACCCTGGCCATCACCATGGCGCTGGTGCTCTGTTTCATGGTCGGCCAGCGGCTGGCCGGCACCGGTGTCGAGGATGCGACGTTCTATTGGCTGACGCTTGGCACGATCGCGCTGCTGGTCGCCTATGCGCTGGCCACGATGGGTGCCTTCCGGTTCCTGTTCATGGACGGCCCGGCAAGGGCGCCGCGTTGGCAGGCGGTCATACCTGTCGTCGCCCTGATCTTCGTGGTCTACACGATCGTCAAGAACGTCGTAGGCGTGGAGGGCCCCTACCGTGTCTTCCCCTTCGTCATCCTCGCCTGGTTGGTGCTGGCGACGATCGTCGTGGTCGCCGTGCCAGGTCTGGCCGAGCGCGTGCGCAGCCGCCTGGCTGGTGCTGGCGACGAATCCGTGGAGGTCCGATGACCCGTGTCGTCTGCCGACAGCTCGTGCCCCGCGTTGGCGAGTTCGCTGCCAATGCGCAGATGAGCCTGTCCGCCATCCGGCAGTCCGTCGATGCCGGCGCCGATGTCGTCGTCCTGCCGGAGCTGGTGACGTCCGGCTACGTCTTCCACTCCGTGGCAGAGGTCGAACAGGTGGCGGTGCGGGCCGACCACCCGCTGTTCGCCGACTGGGCGAAGGCAGCCGGCGGCGCCGTGGTGGTGGGCGGTTTCGCCGAGCGAGGGGACGACGGCCGCCTGTACAACAGCGCCGTCCTGGTAGACGACAGCGGGGTGCGCGCCGTCTACCGCAAGACGCATCTCTGGGACCGGGAGAAGCTGTTCTTCACCCCGGGACCCGACATCCCGCCCGTCGTGCAGACTCGGGTGGGCATGGTCGCTGTGCTCATCTGCTACGACCTCGAGTTCCCCGAGTTGACCCGCGCCGTGGCGCTCGCCGGCGCGGAGCTCATCGTCGTGCCGACCAACTGGCCGTTGGTGCCCCGGCCGCCGCAGGAGCGGGCACCCGAGGTCACCATCGCTATGGCGACCGCCCGGATCAACCACGTGGCCATCGCGTGCTGCGACCGCGCGGGCGTCGAGCGCGGACAGGAGTGGACCGAGGGTACGACGATCGTGGACGAGAACGGCTGGGTGGTCGACGTCGCCGGACCCGGCGAAGGCGTCGCTTTCGCGGAGCTCGACCTGACGCTGGCGCGCGACAAGACGCTGACGCTGCTCGGCGACGCCTTCGGGGACCGCCGGCCGGAGCTCTACGGTGCCCTCACCGCGCCGAGGCCCGTCCAGGTCGTCGCTCCGTAGCCTGAGCAGCCGAAGTAGCCGCAGCGCCGCAGCGCCGCTGGACCTCACGCCGCGCTAGGCGGGACGACCGCCGGCAGCCGCCCGGCCCTCGCGGCGACGAACCCGCAGTCCGTCGAAGGCAATCGCGCACACCGCATCGGCCAGAGCCTCGTCGGGGAGCCGGCTAGGGCGCAGCCACTCCGCGATCGAGTTGACCATCCCGAACAGCAACCGGGCCGTGACGGCGGGGTCCACGTCGGTGCGCACGTCGCCGTCTCGCTCGGCCTGCTGGACCAGCTCGGCGACGTAGGAGTCGAAGCGCCGACGGCGCGCGAGTGCCGCGCGTTCGACATCGGTATTGCCGCGCAGGCGCAGCAGCAGCGTGACGTAGGGGAGTTGTTGCTGGAGCACGGTCACGCTGCCGCGGACGAGGTGCTCCAGGCGCTCCACCGCCGGCCGGTCGAGCCCCCGCGTCCGGTCCGCAAGCTCGAACAGTGCGTCCAGAGCCCGGTCCAGCGCGAGGCGCAGCAGCTCGTCCTTGCTCTCCACGTGATGGTAGATGGCCGATTTCGCTATCCCGAGGCGGCGGGCGAGGTCCTCCATGCTGCTGCGGTCATAGCCGCGCTCGTTGAACACCTCGACCGCGACGGCGAGCAGGGAGTCGATGTCGTATCCCGGACGCCCCGGCCCGCGTCGCACCGATCCGGTGGTGTTCACAGCCGCAGTATCCCGCCAGTCCAGTTCGAGCAGAGCGCGGCGCGACCGCCGAGTGACCCAACCTTGCGCCCGACGGCGCCTCCCGGCATACTACTTTATAGACCGAACGTTCGGTATCAGGAGGGTCATGTCCGCAGTTCACGATGACGCGGAACGCCGCCACGACCATTTCGACGAGACGATCGCGCGCGACAACCGGATAGAGCCGCGGGACGCCATGCCGGACGCCTACCGTCGGTCGGTGGTGCGTCAGATCGCCCAGCATGCCCACTCGGAGATCATCGGTATGCAGCCTGAGGGCGCCTGGGTGACCCGGGCACCGTCGTTGCGGCGCAAGGCGATCCTGCTGGCCAAGGTCCAGGACGAGGCGGGTCACGGCATGTACCTGTACTCGGCTGCCGAGACGCTCGGCGCCGACCGGGCCGAGCTGACCGGCATGCTGATCGAGGGGCGGCAGAAGTACTCCTCGATCTTCAATTACCCGACGCTCACCTTCGCCGACGTCGGCGTGATCGGGTGGCTGGTCGACGGCGCCGCGATCTGCAACCAGGTGCCGCTCTGCCGCTCGTCCTACGGCCCGTATGCGCGGGCGATGGTCCGCATCTGCAAGGAAGAGTCCTTCCACCAGCGGCAGGGCTACGAGCTGCTGCTGACCATGATGCGCGGCACCGAGGCGCAGCGGGCGATGGTGCAGGACGCGACCGACCGGTGGTGGTGGCCGTCGCTGATGATGTTCGGCCCGCCCGATCACGAGTCGCCCAACACGGCGCAGTCCATCGCGTGGGGAATCAAGCGGCACACCAACGACGAGCTCCGGCAGCGGTTCGTCGACATGTCGGTGCCTCAGGCCGAGGCGCTCGGCGTCACGTTGCCCGACCCTGACCTGCGCTGGAACGCCGATCGGGGGTCTCATGACTTCGGAGCCATCGACTGGGACGAGTTCAGGCGCGTCCTGGCCGGTGACGGTCCCTGCAACAGCGAGCGCATCGCGAACCGCCGGGCCGCGCACGAGGCCGGTGCGTGGGTGCGGGCGGCGGCGACGGCGCACGCGCGCAAGCAGGCCGAACTGGCCGAGCGGGCCGAGGTGGCCGGATGACCGAGGAGCAGGTGCGCTCGGACTGGCCGCTGTACGAGGTCTTCCTGCGCGGCAGGCGCGGCCTGAACCACGTCCACGTGGGCTCGCTGCACGCTGCCGACGCACAGATGGCGCTGCATCACGCCCGTGACCTCTACACCCGCCGCAACGAGGGGGTCAGCATCTGGGTCGCCAGGAGCACCGACATCACCGCCTCCAGCCCGGACGAGAAGGACGCGTTCTTCGAGCCCAGCGGCGACAAGGTCTACCGGCACCCGACCTTCTATGACATCCCCGACACCGTCCCGCACATCTGAGCCGACGGGAGCTGCGCGATGGTCTTCGACACCGTCTACGAGGCGATCACCGAAGAGGTGGTCGACTACCGCTGGGCCTTCGGCACCGGGTTCGAGGACCCGTTGGCCGGGGTCGACAACACCGTGCCCGCCGACGTGGACGGCCCCGACCTCGCGGCGTACTGCCTGATGCTCGGCGACGATGCGCTCGTGCTGTCCCATCGGCTGCAGCAGTGGCTCACCCGGGCACCGGAGCTGGAGGAGGAGACGGCGTTGGCCAACATCGCCCTCGACCTGCTGGGGCAGGCGCGCCTGCTGCTGGCCCGCGCCGGCCGGGCCGACGGCACGGGTCGCGACGAGAACGCCTACGCCTTCCAGCGGGACGAGCCCGAGTTCCGCAACGTCTGGCTGGCTGAGGTCGCCGACGCCGACTTCGGCGGGCTGGTGGCTCGGTTGCTGGCATTCAGCACCTGGCGCCTAGCGCTGCTGACCAGGCTGCGCGGCTCGGCGGACCCGGTGCTGGCGGCTGTCGCCGACAAGGGCGCCAAGGAGGTGCGCTACCACCGGGACTACGCCGCGCAGTGGGTTGTCAGGCTCGGCGACGGCACCGACTACTCGCGCGAGCGCGTGCAGGCCGGGCTGGCAGCCGTCGCGCCGCTCACCGGCGAGTTGTTCGAGTGCACCGACACCGAGCGCCGGTTGGCGGCCACCCACGTGGCCGTCGATCCCGCGGTGGTGCGGGCGGAGTTCGACGGCGTACTCGGGCAGGTTTTCGCGGCGGCGGCGCTGGAATGGCCTGGCGTGCCTGGTCCGGCGGGAGTCGGCGGTCCGTCGGGCCGCGACGGAGCCCACACCGAGGCGATGGGTCCGCTGCTGGCAGAGCTGCAGGGCGTCGCTCGGGCACACCCGGGGGCGAGCTGGTGATCGCCGTGGCCGACGCACTGGTGACGGCCCGGCGTATCGCCGAGTCGGTGCCCGACCCCGAGCTGCCGATGGTGACGATCGCCGACCTCGGGATCCTGCGCGGCGTGCACGAGTCCGACGGTCGCGTGGTGGTGTCCCTGACCCCGACGTACTCAGGCTGTCCGGCCTTGCGGGAGATGCAGCAGGAGGTACTGCGCCGCCTCGCTGCTGCCGGCATACCTGGCGTCGAGGTGCGGACCGCACTGAGCCCTGCCTGGTCCACGGACTGGATCACCGCCGACGGGCGCCGCAAGCTGGCGGCGGCCGGGATCGCGCCGCCGCATACGGCACCAGGTGCGACGACCGGACCCGTGCCCCTGTCGCTGACCGGCACCAGGCGTGCCGTCGCGTGCCCCCACTGCTCCTCGACCGACACGGTGCAGACCGCGGCATTCAGCGGGACGGCCTGCCGGGCGCTGTACCGCTGCGCCGCGTGCGCCGAGCCGTTCGAATACGTCAAGGAGATCTGATCGTGACAGCGGTTGCCACGAATCCGGTGCGCGCCGGTCGCGGGGCGTTCCACGAGTTGACGGTCGCCCGGGTGGACCGGCTCTGCGACGACGCCGCGGCAATCACCTTCCACGTGCCGGCCGAGCTCGACGAGCGGTTCGCCTTCAGGGCGGGACAGTCGGTCACCGTGCGCCGGATTGTCGACGGGCGCGAGGAGCGGCGCTCGTACTCGATCGCTTCGGCCGCCGGGCAGCCCCTGCGGATCGGCGTGCGCGAGGTGCGCGACGGTGCCGTGTCGGGCTGGCTGGTGCACGAGGTACGGCCCGGCGACCGCGTCGAGGTGCAGCAGCCCGCCGGGTCCTTCACCCCGGATCTCGAGGCCGGGGGACGGCACGTGCTGATCGCGGCCGGCTCGGGCATTACCCCGGTCCTGTCGATCGGCGCATCGGTGCTCGAGCATCCTGGCGCCGAGGTGACCCTGGTCTACGGCAACCGGCGCACCGCTTCGGTGATGTTCGCCGACGAGGTGAGCGACCTCAAGGACGCCAACCCGTCGCGGGTGCAGCTGGTGCACATCCTGTCCCGGGAGCCGCAGGAGGTGGAGCTGTTCAGCGGACGGATGGACGCCGCCCGGTTGCGCCGGTTGCTGCCCGCCGTGTGCGCCGTCGACAGCGTCGACCACTGGTGGCTGTGCGGTCCGTGGGGCATGGTCACCGATGCGGTAGGCGTCCTGGCCGAGTTCGGTGTCCCTCGCGAACGCATCCACCGGGAGCTCTTTTACGTCGAGGAGGTCGCGCCCGAGCAGGAACGGCACGACGAACCGGCAGTGACCGGCGGCAGCGAGGTGACGGTCATCCTCGACGGGCGGACCACGACCACCACCGTCGCCCCGAACACCTCGGTGCTCGACGGGGTGCAGCGCGTGCGGCCCGACGCACCCTTCGCCTGCAAGGGCGGGGTCTGCGGCACGTGCCGGGCCAGGGTCCGGTCGGGGCGGGTGCACCTGCGCCGCAATTTCGCCCTGGAGCAGGCCGAGCTCGACGCTGGCTTCGTGCTGACCTGCCAGTCCCTGCCCGTGTCCGACGCGGTCACGGTCGACTACGACGACTGAGCCGCTGTGAACGCGTCGCGGCCAGGACAGGGGTCAGAGCGTCTCGGTGACTTTGAGCAGTCCCCGCGGCGCGTCGGGGTTCTGCCCACGCGCGACCGCCAGGTGCATGGCGAGCTGCTGGAAGGGCAGGATCTCCAAGATTGGTGACAGCTCTTCCGGCACCCCGGGAGGCAGGACAACACCACTGGTCGACTCGGCAACGGCCGACGCGGTGCCGACCGTGAATACGTCCGCTCCCGCTCCCGTGAGCCGGGGGAGCACCTGCCGCATCGCGTTTCCGCCCGGCCCGTCGGCGACGACGGTGAGCACCGGGACCTGGCCGTCGACGAGTGCGAGCGGCCCGTGCATCAGGTCCGCGCCGGAGAACGCCTGCGCGGACAGGTACGACGTCTCCATCAACTTCAGCGCCGCCTCGCGGGCCGTCGCATAGGAGTATCCCCGGGCCGTGGTGAGCAGCCGCTGCGCGAAGCGGTAGTGCTGCGCCAGCGAGGCGATGTCGGCATCGCGACCGAGCAGCTGGTCACCGTGGTCGGGAAGCGAGGCGGCGGCCGTACCGGTACCGCCGTGGACCCGATCGAGCAGCAGGTACAACGCCAGCAGCTGTGCCGTATACGACTTCGTTGCCGCCACCGCCCGCTCGGGCCCCGCCAGGACATCGACATGCACCTCTGCAGCCGCAGCGAGCTCGGAGGCGGCGTTGTTGGTTACCGCGACGGTCAGGGCGCCCTGCGCGCGGGCGATCTGCAGGCAGGCGATGAGATCCGGTGAGCCACCGGACTGGCTGACCCCGATCATCATGACGTCGCGGAGGTCCGGCCTCGCGCCGTACGCCGTCATCGTCGACGGCGACACCAGCCCGACCGGCAGCTGGTGGATGACTTCGAGCAGGTACTTCGCGTAGAGCGCTGCGTGGTCGGAGGTCCCTCGCGCGGCGAGCAGCACGAACCGCGGCCGGGCTCGGCTGATCCGCTTCGCCGCTTCGTCGAACTGTCCCGAGGCGAGCAGGCCACGCCACACCTGTGGCTGTGCGCGGACCTCGGCGTTCATCAACGCTGCGGGAGCAAGGTCGGTGCTCACTGTGCCTTTGCTCACCTCTCGACTACACCTGGCTCATCAGGATCTGCCTGCTTGTACTGAAGTCATGGTCCCACCCGGTGCTGACACACCGCCGGAATGGAGGAGCAAGAGACCCGCTACGTGTCGGCTGTCCCCATCGCCTGACCATCACGACGGTGGACGACCCGTTCCTCAGCGGAAGCACCGCGAGAAGCACGCGAACGTGCTGTGACGGCGCGTAGCCGCTGACCTGCCGTTCTGTGGGTGGAGCGGGTGACCGGGATCGAACCGACATGGCCAGCTTGGAAGACGAAAGCCCGAGGCTTTCAAACAGGCAATGTCGTTGCGCTGCAACGGTTTTCATGACCGCGAGTGACCACTGTCGACCCTCTTTGCGGACCTGATTGGGCACGTAGCGGGCACGGCCACGCTCCTCGGTCGGCCCCGCAGTGGAGCATCACCAGGGCCGGACAGGTTGGGTCAAGGGTCAATCTTGCTCGATCGCGTAGCGACGCCGCAGGCGCCCTCTACGCGACCTGGGAAGTCCGGACAATCTGGCGACGAGAGGGCCTGACCGCCTGGATATCACTCCGCGTCGCCAACCGTTTCGGCCTCTTCATCCCGAAGCCTAGCCGGAGGGGGTTTTGCCACTACCTCCAGGCCGCTGAACTGCGCTGATACTGCCCCCGGCAGCGGTCTAGGGAAACGGGTTGGGACTTGTGGCGCTCGTCGAGGCGTGCATGAGCGTGAAGCCACGTGTCCTCGACCCCGGTCCTCCGTGTCGCCTTGACGAGCGCCGATCCGGGCAAGTAGTGGCCGGCCAACGCCGAGGAGGCGTCGATCGGGGGGTCGCGCTGGTCCCGCAGTGCACTGATGCAAGCACTGCCAGGGGGGCCACGCTGATCATCCGTCCGGGAGTAGCGCTGCTTCTGTCGCCCCTTATGCGCATCAAGACGTCCATGAAGTCTACGGTGCTGCCTGACATGGCTATACTTCTGACGGGCGAGGTGCACTAAAAATATGGAGGGAACGACGATTAGAGCATGACCGAAAGTGAGCGATCGCCGGCAATCAACGTGCCGCGAAAACACCACATTATTCCAGCTTTCTATTTGACTGGATTTACAGCCCGTCAGTCGCAGTCGAATGTGCTCCACGTTTTTGACTACACCAGCGGGAAACGCTATCTCTCCACACCTCTGAAAGCCTGTCGTGAGTCGGACTTTTACCGAGTGGAAGAGCCCGGCTACGACGTGAATCATACGGAGCTCGCGTTAGGCGACGTGGAGGCGACGCTAGCGAAATCAGTCAAGTTGGTAGCCAGTGGAGCGGTGGCCGACCGGCCGACAATTGCTCAAACGCTGGAGTTTTCAGCTTTGTGTGCAGGGCGCAATCGCAGGGCACGGCAGCAGACAGGGCCAACGTTAGCCGCCAGCATTGCAAGCCGGCTGCGTCGAGGTGAAATGTCTCGCGAAGAGTGGGAAAAGATTCGGGCCTCTGAGCTACGCAATGGTGCGAACGCCGCCGAGGTGCCACCTTATGATGAGGCTGTGAAGTTGTTGCTAGATACACAGTGGTTCCCGCGCGCGCCCACTGTGCTTCAGGTTGGTCTAGTGTTCGAGGCCGCGGAAGGACTTAGACGCGTCTTAATGAAAAAGCGCTGGGAGACACATGTGACGGATCCTTCCAAAAATGGCGGGTTTGTATGCTCGGATAATCCTCTCGTTTGGGGGGATATAAACGTAATGGCGACACGCCTGCGTGATCTTAAGTTGAAACGTCCAGTGTCACTGTCCGATGACGGCATAGAAGTGACATTTCCCGTGAGCAGAAGTGTTGCTCTTGTCAGTTACTCTAGCGCACGAGAAAGTCGGTGTCAGACAACCGATAAGATCGTGGCGCACGTCAACTCGAGGACGCTTCACGCTTCCGATAATTTGATCTTTCATGCTTATGACGATTTCCTCACAGAGCAAAAGCACAATGTTATTCGGAACGGCTCCGAGTATTTCGCGTACGTGGCTGAGGCTCGACGTAAAGGTATAGAACCGTGAATCCGGAGTGAACTAATTCCCGACACACCAACCGCAATGTTCAACCGGCACCGGTATGACCCCCGGGCGAGGACAGCGCGCAGCGCCGCCCGCAACTTGGGCTCGTGCGCCGAAGGCGCTCCTTGACTTGTAGCGGTCGATCCAGCAGTTGCGCGCACTGGCGTCTGTCCCGTCAGCTTTCCGTGTTCTTCGGTAGATGAACGAGCCACGACCAAGGGATAGTGACTAAGGGGACGCCTCGTCAAACAGTGGAACGGGCGCTCTCCGCACCGGCGTTCTTAGTTGTTCGCCCGCCGAGAAGCAAAAGGTTGTTCACAGGACCGCCGACAGTCCGATCTCGAGTGCGTTTAGGACTCGCTGGCAGTAGTCTAAACCGCTGTGGCACATGTCCGTGCAGGACGAGATGGAACGCTCGCGGCGCGTTCGTCGGTTCTTGTCCCGGAGTGCCGCGGGAGTCATGTCCATTTCATGAGCAATCTCGTTGCGGGCCTTAAACAACGGATTCAGGTCTCGTGATTGCCTGAACAGATCGCGTTCATCCTGCAATCCGAGGGCAGCCAGGCTGGCCGTCACTTGCTGCTGAGATTGAAGACTCGATCCGGTGAGGCTCAGAACATAAGCGTCCATAAGCGTCGCTTGGGGATCGTTGTCGGTGAGCAATTCGGCGAGACGACGCGCGTTAAACGCCGGACCATCCTGAATATGCTTTGCGACGAAGTCTAGATACTTCTCCCGGGCTCCCGTCGACGAGGCGACGCGTATTGGTACGCAGGCAAGCATTGCCTGCTTCAAGACGGCATCAACTCCGGCGCCCGCGAAGACTACCGCTGCACGAAAAAGGTCTTGCTCCGCGTGAGTGAGTCGACCGCGGCTACCATCTCGCTGTGCTCTCAAAGCCGGATAAGTGACCTCGATTAGGCTTGCGACGGAGTCGTAGGCACTGGCGAGGTAGCGCTGCGACAGGTGAGCGGGCGATTCGAGTGACACCCCTGTAGGTGTCAGTCCTGGGAAGGCGGTTGCCACGTCTGTAGCCAATCACGTCTTAGGTCATCCAGCGCGGTCCGCCATGCATTCGGCTGGCCTTACGAGACCCCGGACGGAAAGTGTTGCCGCCTGGCTGCTGGGACGGGAGCGAGCACGCGGGAGCTGATGGGTCGCATGGGTCACGCGAGCCTGCGGGCCGCGCTGATCTACCAGCACCGGACCGCTGACCGCGATTACACCCACTGCGGACGCACTGGTTGTAATCTTCGGCCGGATCGAGGGTACGAGCCCGTGATCGGGCACGCCGCCCGGTTTCGGGCCTTGGAGCGGGCTGTCGGTCCTTCGGCGCATGGCCTGTGACCTGGCCGTTTTTGCGGTGGGAGCGGGTGACCGGGATCGAACCGGCATGGCCAGCTTGGAAGGCTGGGGCTCTGCCATTGAGCTACACCCGCAGGGGGCCGCCGGACGCAAGTGCGCCCGGGGACCTCGACCGCCCACCCTAATGGACGGTGAGCCCTGCTCCGCCGCGGTCGCGTGGTCGGCCGGCTCTGCCGCGTTCGATAACCTGTGGCGCTGTGGGAACGGGGTATGGCGCAGCTTGGTAGCGCGTCCGCTTTGGGAGCGGAAGGCCGCCGGTTCGAATCCGGCTACCCCGACGCATACCGGCTGGTCCTGGACCAGAGACGGCAATGACGCCGTGAGCCCGTGGTCGCCTGGCACCGTCCGTACAACCAGACTGGGGAAGCGATGCACCTGTCGCCGTCGGACACCGAGAAGCTGCTCCTTGCCGTGGCCGGGATGGTCGCGCGCGACCGCCTCGCCAGGGGGGTGCGGCTGAACCACCCGGAGTCGGTGGCGCTGCTCGCGACGTGGGTCATCGAGCGGGCTCGAGAGGGAGCCGGCGTTGCCCAACTGATGGAGAGCGGGCGGCAGGTGCTGGCCCGCGACCAAGTCATGGACGGTGTCGCCGAGATGCTCACCGACGTCCAGGTCGAGGCGACCTTCCCTGATGGGCGCAAGCTCGTCACGTTGCACCACCCGATCGCCTAGGAGTCCGGTGCACTTCGACGAGCAGTCACCCGGCGCCATCCGCGTCGCCTCAGGTGTCGATAGTTCCCTGACCGACCGGACTGACCGGACTGACCTGACCGATCTGACCATCAACGTCGACCGCAGCGACGACGAGCGGCTCGACCTGGTCATCGTCAACACCGGCGACCGCCCGATCCAGATCGGCTCGCACCTGCACCTGCCCGACGCCAACACCGCCCTGGATTTCGACCGGGCCGCGGCGCACGGGTTCCGGCTCGACATACCGTCGGGCACCTCTGTCCGGTTCGAGCCCGGCGTCTCACGAAGAGCCGCCGCCGTCTCCCTCCGCGGGCGACGCCGCGTGCCCGGTCTGCAGGTCAAGCCCGCAGGCGACGAAGGGAACCTGTGATGGCCCGCATCTCCCGCCAGGCGTACGCCGCCCTGTTCGGTCCCATGACCGGAGACCAGGTGCGGCTCGGTGATACCGATCTGTGGATCGAGGTCGAAGAGGACCGCACCTTCGGGGGAGAGGAGGCGGTATTCGGCGGCGGGAAGTCGATCCGCGAATCGATGGCGCAGGGCACGCGCAGCAACAGCGACGGTGCGCTCGACACCGTCATCACCAGCGCGATCGTCCTGGACCACGGGGGCATCGTGCGGGCCGACGTCGGCATCCGCGCCGGCCGTATCGTCGCCCTCGGTCGCTCCGGCAACCCCGACATCGCCGACGGGGTCCACCCGGACCTGGAAATCGGGCCGGGGACCGACGTGGTCGCGGGCGAGGGCAAGATCCTCACCGCGGGAGGCGTCGACTCCCACGTCCACTTCCTCTCGCCGTCGCAAATCCACGAGGCGCTCTCGGCGGGCATGACCACCCTCGCCGGCGGCGGCACCGGCCCGTCGGAGGGCAGCAAGGCGACCACCGTCACCCCCGGCCCGTGGCACCTGCAGTCGGTACTGCGGGCGCTGGACGACCTGCCGGTCAACCTGCTGTTGATGGCCAAGGGCAACACGGTCAGCCGCGCCGGCCTGCGCGAGGCTGCGCTCGGCGGCGCAGGCGGCTACAAGGTGCACGAGGACTGGGGCGCCACGCCAGCAGCCATCGACGCCGCCCTGAAGGCGGCCGACGAGTTCGGGCTCCAGGTCGCGCTGCACAGCGACAGCCTGAACGAGGCCGGGTACGTCGAGTCGACCCTGCGCGCCATCGGCGGCCGCAGCATCCACGCCTTCCACGCTGAGGGGGCGGGCGGCGGTCACGCGCCGGACATCATCACCGTGGCCGCCCAGCCGAACGTGCTGCCCGGCTCGACGAATCCGACACTGCCGCACACGGTCAACACCGTCGCCGAACACCTCGACATGCTGCTGGTCTGCCACCACCTGAACCCCGCGGTTCCCGAGGACCTCGCCTTTGCGGAGTCCCGGATCAGGGCCACCACCATCGCGGCGGAGGACGTGCTGCACGACATCGGCGCCTTCTCGATCACCTCCTCCGACGCGCAGGCCATGGGCCGGATCGGCGAGGTGATCACCCGCACCTGGCAGGTCGCGCACGTGATGAAGGCGCGGCGGGGGTCGCTGGGGGAGTCGCAGCGGGCCGACAACGAGCGGGCCAAGCGCTACGTGGCGAAATACACGATCAATCCCGCCATCGCGCACGGTATCGCCGCCGAGGTCGGGTCGGTCGAGCCGGGCAAACTCGCTGATCTCGTCCTGTGGGATCCCGCCTGGTTCGGCGTCCGTCCCTCGGTGGTGCTGAAGGGCGGCGCCCTGGTCTGGGCCGCCCTCGGCGATCCCAATGCCTCCATCCCCACGCCGCAGCCGGTCCTGATGCGCCCGGCGCTGACCGCGGCGGCCGGCGCGGACGTCTCCGTGTCCTTCGTCGCGCAGGCCGCCCTGGACGACGGGTTGGCCGAGCGGCTCGGCCTGCGCCGGCGGCTCGCGCCCGTCACCCCCACCCGCGAGATCACCAAGGCCGACATGCGCTGCAACGACGCGCTGCCGAGCATCGAGGTGGACGCGGAGACGTTCGCGATCGCCGTCGATGGCGAGCTGATCGTGCCCGCACCGGTGGCCGAGCTGCCGCTGGCCCAGCGCTACAACCTCTTCTGATGCCGTTGCCTCCCGTCGACGCGAGTGCCGAAGCCGCCTCAGGTGACGCGGAATTCGCCATGATGCTGCTTGCCGACGGCCGCTGGCCCGCCGGTGGCCATACCCAGTCCGGTGGCCTCGAACCGGCACTGAACGCCGGTATGACGTCCGCGGACGTCCCCGCCTATCTGCGCACGCGGCTGCGCACCGTCACGACCGTCGAGGCGGGCGTTGCCGTCGTTGCGCTGCACCGGCTCCGCCGCGGCCTGCCGCTGCACGAGGTCGAGCTGGCGTGGGGCGCGCGGACGCCCAGCGATGCGCTGCGGAGCGCCTCGGTCACGATGGGTCGCGGCTACCTGCGGCTGCTGCGCCGGCTCTGGCCGGACCATCCGGTGACCTTGGCGGTGACCGGGTCGGAGCCGCGCAGCCGCGCGGTTGCCGTGGCCGGGGCGGCAGCGATCCTCGGGCTGACGCCGGCCCAGCTCGCGCGGCTGGTCTGCTACGAGGATGTGCAGACGGTCGCCTCCGCCGCGCTGAAGCTGGCACCACTGGATCCGGCGGATACGGCGGCGTGGACAGTAGATATGCGCCATGAGGTCGCTGAAGTCGTCGTTCGCGTCGGGCGGTTGACCGAGCCGGACGACATACCGGCAGTGGCGGCTCCGCTGATCGAGCAGTGGGCGCAGGCCCACGCGGCCTCCAGCAGGCGGCTGTTCAGTGCCTGATCCGTGTGGTTCGGACGACGCCAAGGATCTGGCGCGCACCCGTGCGTTGCGGCTCGGCGTCGCCGGACCGGTGGGTACGGGCAAGAGCTCGCTGATCGCCCTGCTCTGCCGCGAGCTGGCAGGGCAGCTGTCGATCGGCGTGGTGACGAACGACATCTACACCGACGAGGATGCCCGGACGCTGCGTGCCGCAGGCGTGCTCGACCCCGAGCGGATCCGCGCCGTCGAGACCGGCGCCTGCCCGCACACCGCTATCCGCGACGACATCAGCGCCAACCTCCTGGCGATCGAGGACCTCGAAGCCGACTTCGCTCCGCTCGACCTGGTGCTCTGCGAGTCCGGCGGCGACAACCTGACGGCCACGTTCTCACCGGCCCTGGTCGACGCGCAGCTCTTCGTGCTGGACGTCGCCGGCGGGGGAGACGTGGTGCGCAAGGGCGGACCCGGGATCGAGCGCGCCGACCTGCTCGTGGTCAACAAGACCGACCTGGCGCCATACGTAGGGGTGGATGCGGAGTTGATGACCCGCGAGGGCAGGCAGGCGCGCGGCGGTCGGCCCGTGGTGGCGTTGTCCCGGACCGACGAATCGTCGATCGCCGAGCTCGTCGACTGGGTGCTGCATCTGGTGCATGCCCACCGCGGTGGGCACCATCACCCGGTGGATCCCGGTCCGATGGCGCGACATTCGCATGCGGCTCTGGCGGATCGGCAGTGAGAGCAGCCCTCGTCGGCGCGCACACGCGGCGGGACAACACGGGCCGCGTCGCGGTGCCGCTGGTCCACACCGCGCTGGCCATCGCCGCCGTCGTCCTCGTCGGCCTGCTGCTGCGCAGAAGCGATGCGACCGGCCAGCGATCTTTAGGCCTCCTGGTCGCCCAGGCCACCGGCCTTGCGGCGCTGGGCTGGGCCTACGTCTCGTTGCTCCTCGGCATGCTGGTGGCGATCCGGCCGCCGGGTCGCGCCGCAGGTCGCGGCAGTCTCAGCTGGCGCTCAGCGACCGTGACACTGCACCGACAGGTGAGCCTGGCGGTGGTGGCGCTCACGGTCGCGCACGCGCTCACCTACGCGCTCGCCACGCCGGACGGGTCGTTGCTGGTCGCGTTCCTGCCGGGGCCCGCGCCGTACGACTCGATCGGTTACAGCACAGGCGTCCTCGCGCTGTACCTCGCCGTGGTGCTGGGCCCGAGCTACTACCTGCGCGACCGGATCGGCCGGCGCACCTGGCTCGTGGCGCACCAGCTCGCGGCGCTCACCTACGCCCTCGGCCTCTGGCACGCGCTGTTCCTCGGCTCGGACCTGCGCGGGGAGGGTCTGATGCGGACGCTGACCTGGGTGCTGCAGGTGCCGTTGCTTGCGCTGCTCGGGGTGCGGCTGCGCCGTCCACTGCGGCGCGCCGACGAGCTGGACCCGGACCGGCGCGGCGGCCGCTTCGGCCGCAACCCGCACGCGTTCTCCCGAGCGGTGCTCGTCGTCGCGGTGGCCGGTACGTTCGCGGTCGTGCTGGTGATGACGCTGCTCGCGATGGGATCCGGCACGCACGGCACCTCCATCCTTGGCCTGCCGTAGGTGATCACCTGTGTCGCGGTGCACGCCGACCCGGCGCGGCGAAGGGCAACAGTCCA
>JAABUK010002515.1_pt1 | contig 32747 bp, 23 predicted proteins | sample 5559141 | NCBI WGS metagenome assembly JAABUK01 (sample SAMN10711869, study PRJNA513367) | rock metagenome | isolation source: Antarctica rocks | place: Antarctica: Victoria Land, Pudding Butte nord | collected 2016-01-03 | reverse complement strand
AGTCACGAAACTCATCGGTACCGGCGGCAAACTTTTGCCCGATGCGCTCGGTATCCGCGGCATTCAGAATAGTGCCGTCGGCGCTGCAAACTGCTATGCCAACAACGGGGCCCGATTCGGCGAGCAACTGGCGGAACTCTTCTGTGAGGCCAGGATCATTTTGGACCAGCGACGCATTGGGCACTTTGGACTTGCGCAGGACTGAGCGATTAACAGCACTGGCGGCCAAGCGCCAGATGGAAGCGGAGCGCCGGAGCGTGATGTCAAACTGGCGGTCAAGCTCATCGGTCAAATCGAGCGCGGAAATGGTGGCGACGATCAAGGTCATCACCACGATGGCCCATACGGTTAGTCTGGCCTGAAGATTCACTGTGAGGGCGAATTGATAAGAAGCAGCTTGCCCGCGGTGCCGCGGCCTTCCAGATCGCGATGGGCCTGCGCCGCTTCGGCGAGCGGGTATTCACGGTCAACCCTGACGTCAAGTTTGCCGGCCTGGATCATGCCGAGCACATCACCTGCGCGCTGTTCCAGTTCTTTGCGCGTGGCGCAATAATTGGCTAGCGTGGGGCGGGTAAGAAAGAGAGAACCTTTCTGGTTCAGCAGAAGCGGATCGATCGCTGGAGCAGCGCCGCTCGATTGGCCGAAGAGGACCATCATGCCGCGGGGGCGGAGGGCGTCGAGGCCTTTGGGGAACGTGGTCTGGCCCACGGAATCGTAAATGACATCGACGCCGCGATTATCGGTGAGGCGCTTGGTTTCTGTGACGAAATCCTGACGAGTATAGAAAATGACCTCGTCGCATCCGGCGGCGCGGGTGAGTGCGGCTTTTTCCTCTGTGGAAACGGTGCCGATGACGCGTGCTCCGCGCGCTTTGGCCATTTGAACGATCAGGCGGCCCGCGCCGCCTGCCGCGGCATGAACCAGGGCGGTATCACCGGGCTTGAGCGGATAAGTGGTGTGAGTAAGATAGTGCGCGGTCATGCCTTGCAACATGACGGCCGCCGCAGTTTTGGTGCTGACGTGCCCTGGAATTTTGATAAGTTGCCAGGCGGGCACGACGGCGAATTCGGCGTAAGAACCGCGGTTCATGGCGTAGGCAACGCGATCACCGGGCGAGACCAAAGTAACATCTGGCCCGACCGCTTCCACGATTCCGGCACCTTCATTGCCGAGCGTGACAGGCGGCTCCGCTTTATAGAGACCGATGCGGAAATAGACATCGATAAAGTTAACGCCCGAAGCTTCGATGCGGACCAGCGCCTGGCCTGGGCCGGGCTGGGGGATGGGTACATCCACTACTTCCATCTGTTCCGGGCCGCCGATTTGTTTGACTTGTATTTGTTTCACTGTGTCTATCTTATGTCGCCGATGCCGCCGGTTAAGGCTGCGGAGCCCGGTTGAAGCGGAAGCGGAGATGAGCGACAGCGGCATAAGCGAGTAAGAAGAGAAGTGAGAAGGGAAAGAGGAACAACCGGGCCAGCGTGCGGACGGCTCCGGCTCCGGCTAAGCCGCTGCGGAATCGCGCGAATTCCCAGAGAGTGGCAAGGTGTTCGCGGTCCATCCAGACGTAATCGCCGTTTTCGTTCAGAAGGAAAGTATGAGCCGGAAGCTGCCAGGCGAGCATCCACTTCCACTTACTCATGATGGGTTCGCCTGAGCAAATCATGCCGGTGACCTGGTACCGGTTGGCTTTCAGTTCGCGATAGAGGCCGGTGCGGGATTCGGCGGTGCTGTAATCACTCACCCGATAGACTTGACCGCCCTGAAAATTGCGAGGGAGGCCACCGAAACAGGTGACCAGATCGACCGTGACGGGGCTCGCAAAGAGACCGGGTAACTGAGGGATCAGCTTCTCAATCAGGTCTCGGGAGCCGCTTTCGATAAGCAGAACCCTTTTCACTGCCGGTGCCTTGTGGGGGCAAAAGAAATACCGCATGTTAAAACCTGAATCGCACTGACAACTGAATCCTTCTGGGCGGCCGATTGATAGTCGGCAGGTTGAAGAGCGGATTGACCTGTTTACCGGCGGAATCGAACTTTAAAGTTTGATCGTAAGTGGAGAATTGTGTGTGGTTGAGCGTGTTGTAGGTTTCAAAGCGAAGCTGGGTGTTCAGGCGCTCCGTGATTTTGATTTGACGGTAGAGCGAGACATCCCAGTTATTGATGCCAGGGCCTAACACCGTGTTTCGGCCGAGGTTGCCGAGGTGCGAGGGCGGGCCCTGCGCGGGTGGCGCGAAGCGTGAGGCAAGCGGAGCGTTTGGATCCGCAACATCCACTCGCGCGACTTCTGAAGTGGAACCAGAGGGTGACGGGAGAGAATTGACCAAGCTATAGCTCGGCGTGAAAGCCCCGCCGCTGCTCATTCGAGTCACGCCGGAAACCTCCCATCCATTCGTGAGGGCGCGGGTTGCGTGACCGCCGTGGGCGAGTTTAGGGAGAGACCAATGGTAGTTAGCGGAAAATGTGTGCCGCCGATCGAAGCCAGCGGGGCCATAGTTGCGGCTTCTCACAGGGACGAACGCATCCACCTGCGTACTGTAGCTATCCGCTTCATCGAGAGCCTTGCTGAAGGTGTAAGACAGGCTTACATTCATGGTGGAACCCATGCGGTGGGTGTAACTGGCAAGGAACCCGTGATAGTTCGAGGTGCCCGCGAACTCATATAACAGAATGTCGCCAAGCCCCTGATAGGGACGCAGAAAATTTGCAGCAAGCACGGTGTTGGCATTGCTGCTGGAGGGGTCATGATTTTGGGGGTTGATCCCTAGGAAGTTCGCCCCGAGGGGAACGGGATTGATATTGCGCTGCCACAGTAAGTGGCGTCCCATGGAGCCCGTGTAGCCGAGAGAAAGAACATCGGACCGGCCGATTTGGCGCTGGATATCGAGACTGAAGTTGTAAGTGCTTTGCTGGTGTCCCTGTCCGGCGAGGGAAGTTACACTGCCGTTGGGAGCAAGCAGGCTGGAAGAGGCAGAGGCAGCAATATCCGCGAATGTGCCGTAGTACTGCGTAGGTGAAAAGGTGAGAGGAGGATTGCCGATCTGGCCCATCACGGGATTTCCCTGGATGCGGTCGAAATAGATTCCGCCTCCGCCGCGGATGGCGGTTTTGCCGGTGCCGAACGGGTCCCAGGCAAAACCGAGACGCGGTGCGGCGTAGAGGGGTGACACGGTAAACAGGCCGCGAGGCACTCCGTTCTTTCCGGCGAGAATTGCGCCATTGGCAGCATCCCCCACGCCGGATACGAAGGAACCGACCAGGCCGAACGGATATTCGGTACCGCTTAAAGGATCGATGCCCACCTTTGCGCCGGAGGCGGAGAGACCGGGGCGGATGAGAACGGTCTGTTTGGCGGCGGTGAAAGCCGAGAGATTGAAAGAGGCAAGCTGGTTAGCGGCTTCGTATTGAGGCGAATCGCGATAAAAGCGAACGCCCAAATCGAGAGACAAGTTGCGGGTGGCGCGCCAGGAATCCTGAAAGTAAAACTCCGTATTCGTGAACAGGAAGTTGCCCCGCGGCCTGGCGGTTGCTTCGGAATAAGTATCGAAATTGCCGAGCAGCGCGTTGGCATACGCATTGTTCGAGTCATTCGGGTTATTCCCGTCCGTATTGAATGACAAAGTTCCCCGGGTAAGCGGACTGGCATCCTGAAGCTTCTGTGTGTGCTCAAAATACAAACCTAGCTTGAGCGTATGCGTGCCTGCTATCTTGCTGATGTTATCAGTGAAGCTATAGATCGTATTCTGGTTGTAATAAGGGACGCCATTGTTGAGTGAGGGGTTGGCGTAGTTTTGAATTCCGCCAAAGGTCATGTTGGGAATGATATTCAGAGGATTTAGCTTTGGGTTTCGTTGTGGGATATCGATGCCGAGCTTGGTGCGGTCTACTTTAGCGAGATCGAAAGGGCTAAACGTAAGCGTATTTTGACTTACTGCGACGGACATTTCGTTAAAGAGGGAGGGCGTGATTACATTAGTAAAATGTAGCGTTGCCAAGCGGCCGGGTTGCCCGAACACGATAGGCGTGAGAGGGAAGTTGACGGAGCCGGTGACCCAGGTTGTGTAAGGCGTGTTCTGATGATCTACGCTGTTTTGAACGCTGACAAAAAGCTGCCAGTTATCTTTCGGGGAATAGTCAACGCGCAAGGTTTCCGTACGGCTGGGATTTGCGCCTGAGAGTGACGAATAGTAATTATAGTTACAAGCCCGCGAAGCGTTCGCATCGCGATAGTTGGGAAGCGGGAAGATATTCAGGATTGCCTGGCCGGTTGAAGTGAGACGGGACTGCGGAATGAGATTGCCCGGGAAAGCAATCTGTTGATTTTGAGGATCTCTTACGGTGATGATTTTGCAGTTTGTATCGTACGACTTTGAAAAATCGCCCATGCGTTCGAGCGCAGTGGGGACGGTTACCGTTTTGATGCCGTATTGAACTACCTTTTCCTGGAATTCTTGATTGAAGAAGAAGAACAGGCGGTGGCGGCCATGCAGAATTTTCGGAAGGACGACGGGGCCGCCCAAGCTGTAATTCACGATGTTGAAGCGATACGGGGGCCGGGGCTTGCCGGCAACGTTGCTGAAAAAATCATTCGCGTTCAGATCTTCATTGCGAAAGAACCAGCTTGCGGAACCGTGATACTTAGTGGTGCCGCCTTTGGTGATTACATTGATGGAGCTTGGGTTACGGCCAGATTCGGCGGAATAAGCGGACATAAGAACTTTCACTTCGGCAATGGAATCGATTGAAGGCATGCTGTGGACGCTGCCGTTGGAGCCGGTATCGAGATTAGTTACGCCATCGACGGTCATGTTCTTCGAATCGTTGCGGCCACCGAGGATATAGATGTTGCCGATACTGGTGGGACCGGGAGCATCGCGGCCATCGCTGGTATCGACGACGCCGGGCATCAGGCTGACAGCATCGAAAACATCGCGGCCGCGCAAGGCCATGTGATCGAGCTGGGTGTTATCGAGCAGGCCGGAACGTTCGCCCGAGGCGAGGTTCACAACGGCAGCTTCGGCTTCCACGGTAACGGACTCGGTGGCCTTGCCAATCTGAAGGCGGACTTGGCCGAGCGAGCGCTGCTCACTGGAGTCGAGCGCGATGCCGGTTTCGCGATAGTGCTTGAAGCCGGGCGCGTCGATTTCGAGCGTGAAGGTGGCGGCGGTAAGTTCCGGGAAAGAAAAGAAGCCGTCTTTATTACTTTTCGTGGTGCGGACAAAGCCGTTGCCTTCACCGGTGAGCGTGATGGATGCGCTTGGCAGGATCGCGGCCGTTGCGTCTTCAACGGTTCCAGAGAGGGTGGAGGAATTGGTTTGGGCGAGTAGGAGCGCTGGTGCGAGAAGGATAAGGCAAAGGCGGTTGAACATCAGGGTCCCCGATCTGGAACTAGTATGTAGATCATATGTCAGGGAGCGATGTCTAGTTCTTAGGGCTCGATTGGAGTGTCGATTGAGGAGGGAAGGCGCGGTTTTCGGCTTTGCCTGATAGCGCGGCGGATCTCTTCGCGATCGAGTTGGTCCTCTGTAAAATCGAACCCAAGCTGGGCAGAATCGAAGGGGACGCCGGTTTCGCGGCAGGCGATGCGTGTATCGACAGCTTCAGAGAGGCGGGCCTTTTCAGTGGCTTGGCGCAGCAGTTGGACCGTACGTAAATCTTCGATGGTTTTGAAGAGGGTGCGTTGCAGGCGGGCTTCCTGGTGCTGCAGATTGCGGATCTGTTTTTCGCGCTTATCGTAACCGTGCGCGGTGAGGAGGGTCTGGAGCAACTCAGGATCAGTGACGGCGGCGAGGTGCGGAGGAATCTCTTCTTGCAGCGCGAGCGTAGTGAGGGAAGCTTCCATGTTGCGCGCACGTTCGAGGCGCCACTGTGTATCGCAGATTGTCTGGACGTGTATCGCTTCGAGCGAGCCCTGCGGTGCCAGATCTTGAAAGACGGTAGCGCTGAAAGATGCGTAAGCTTCCGCATCTTCGCCGGGCAGAAGGACGGTCTGGCCGGTCAAGCCGTGGCGAAGCGAGTTGAGTGAGGACTGGCGCTTGCCTTCGGGCGTGCGGGGTCCGGTAGAATGCTGAGCATTCTGCTGATTGCCGATGATTTGAGCCTGGGTGGCCATGGGGTTTCTCCGGCTTCAGCAGAGCATGGAGAAATGGGGCTGGGCAGAGCAGGGCAGGGAAACGCGTTGCGGGAGTAAGTGAAAATATTTTGGAATTTCTGTGACCGCACTAGTGCCACCACTTGGGCTTCCACTCCACATTGGTTATCGGCCCATCGTGCGCCGTTATGAAACATGCCCCCGTGCGGTCGTAATAGCCCCAGTATGCTCCTTCGAAGCCTGAGATAAAATCGGGCTGTCCGTACCTTGCAGTCAGGTTTTCAAACGTTTCAAGTTTTTCAGCTGCGGTGCAAATTGCCTTTGTGGTTTGGCGATCGCTGCCTGTTAGCACGACGGCTAAACAGATGAGTGGAGCAAGCCGTAGGCCCGGTCTCATGCTCTGACCGTATCACTTCAACGCTCAAATTCGATAGTCCGAATTGAAGCATTACCTTAGTTCCGAAGCGGAAAGCTGGCGTTGAGGGTGAACAAAGGCGCTGTCGCGATCCCGTTTGCGTCGGTAATAGCTGTCGCGGAGTTTGAGTTTCCAAATAGACCTGAGGGCCGGTAAGGAGGTGCCACGAATCAGCCACCGCTGCTCCGTAAGGACCCATGCCTGCGTCGACGTGCGAATTGGGAGCACGCTCAAACAGGGGCTGCCCCTGTGCGGCTGCACAGACGGCACAGAGAAGCAGGGCGGTTTTCACTGTTGAAAGTTTGTGACTGCGATATTAGTGGAAACGGAAGCATACCCGGATACGAAAGCATTTATATTGTAACTTCCTACCACGCTATTAGGAATGAACAGCGGGGTGGTGGCGACTCCATCTGCGTCGGTGAGTATGGTAAGCGTGGAGGCGCTAAGAAACGTACCGGTCGCGCCGCCAGTGGGCGCTGTGAAGATGACACCGGCCCCGCGGACCGGGCTGCCAAAAGCATCGCGCACGACAACCGAAAATACTTTATACCCGAAGACGGTTTGCACCGGCAAGGCTCGGATGGTGGCGGGCTGGCCTGCTTCTGCCACGGTCAGATCGGCGGAGGCGGCGGCATACTGCGGATCGCCGCTATATACGGCGTGAATTACATGTACACCGGGGATGAACCGCGTTGCGAAGCGCGCTTCCGGGCCTCTCAGCGTCACGGTGCCGATGAGCTGCTTACCATCGAATAGGGTTACGGTTCCAGTGGGAACCGCGGTGGCCGCAGGATTTGCCGCGACAGTCACGGTGAAATATTCGAACTGCCCGTAAGTAAAGGGATTGGGCGCATCACGCGTCAGCCGCAAATTTGTAACGGGAACACTGCTTCCTATCACGAAGACCGTTTGGCGTCCGGCGATGACGATCTCCGGTCTGCCATCTCCGTCCAGATCAGCTAACAGCGGACTACCGATGGCCGCGGGCAGGGTAACTGTTCGGAGAGTCCCGCCTTTGCCGTTGCCGAAATAAACTACTGTGCCTGACGCGGAACCGCTTATGATGTCGAGGTTGCCGTCCCCATCCACATCCGCGGTCGCGAGCGTGAGGCGGTCGCGCAAGTCAGCCGCAATAACTGAGCTCAGCGTGAATTGTCCTGAGTTATCCTGCTTCCATAGCTCCAGGTCTTCCCGGACCGGCGGATTGTCATTCGGCAAAATCAAGTAGTCAATGATCAAATCAGGTTTGCCGTCTTTATCGAAATCGCCGATGGCGATCGAGCCAGGCCTTGAAAACTTGCCCCGCTGAATTACTTGAGTGGAATGGAAATGGCCGGTGCCGTCATTGATAAGGATGGCGATGGTTCGCGGAAGAACATCCATCATGACAACATCCGGAAAGCCGTCGCCGTTCAGATCGGCAATCTGAATTTTTGGGTTCGCGGGAGCGGGCAGACGCTCTGTGAAGGCCGCTGGCAACTCTTTGAAGTTTCCGGTACCGGTCCCCAGGTAGATTCCCAGTCCGCCCCCGAAAAGACCGATTGCGAGATCCGGGATGCCATCGCCATTGAGATCCGCCCCAACAATGTTCATGGGTGGACCGGTTATTTGAATGGAGACAGGTTGTCTGGGGCCCAGCCCTCCCTTCCCATCGCCTGGATAAAAGTAAGTGCCCTGATTGGTGACGGTAACTATATCGGGACGGCCATCCAGATTGAAATCTGCGAGGGTAAAAACAAAGTAGCGGACGGGGCCATCCGGATAGTCAGACAAACGACCAGGGCCGGTGAGAAAATTTCCGGTGCCGTCGTTCAAGCGCAAAAATAACCCCTGAGCTGCGGTGATTAGATCCGGGCGGCCGTCTCCGTTCAAATCGGCCAGCGCTGTTCCGTCACTGCCATCCACCTGGACACTGGACCGAATGACAAGATCGAAGGGAGTGGCAGGCGCTGTGGAGATGGTCGCCTGCTGCCCGTGAGCGCGCAGCACCAGAGACAGCAGAAGGGCTATCCGGCGCATGATGGGCTACCGTTTAGCCTGTTTGATCTTGATGTTGCGGTAATGCAAACCGCCATGCGTTTCAAAGTACCGCCTGGCTTATCGCCGTCCGCGATTACGTCCCACGCTATGGCGGGCTGCTTATCGGTAGCCGCCGCGAGCGTGACATTCAGGTGAGATCCTTCGATTGCGGCAGCCACGGCAGGACGCACTGCACCTCCGCGCGGCTGGTAGCGGACCTTTAACTTTGCGACATCGCCTGTTACTGCCATCCAACCTGGGTAAGTATCCTGGGCGGTTTCGATATCCGAATTCCAACGCCCGGCGAACGGGTTGTTTGGGCCGCTAACAGACTTGCGCATAGCGCTGTTGCAAGAAAGAGCTGTCTTATCACAACAACAGTCTATGCGATAGGGCGGCGGCTTAAGGCACTCTGGCAGAATAGGAGACGAATGATTCAGACACATGGTTACGCAGTGCACTCCGCTACATCGGCTCCCGCTAAGTTCGATTATCAGCATCGCGAGCCGGGCCCCAAAGATGTTCATATCGAGATTGAATTCTGCGGCATCTGCCATTCCGACATTCATCAGGCGCGGAACGAGTGGGGCAATGCGACTTACCCGATGGTTCCGGGCCACGAAATTGTAGGAACCGTAAAGCGGGTGGGCAGCGCGGTAAGCCGTTTTAAAGCAGGAGACCGGGCGGCGATTGGCTGTATGGTGGATTCCTGCCGCGTTTGCGCCAGTTGCAAGGCCGGAGAAGAGCAGTATTGCGATAACAACGCAACGGTATTTACTTATAACTCGAAAGACAAAGAGGGGAACCTTACTTTCGGGGGTTACGGAGATAACATTGTTGCGGACGAAGCATTTGTGTTGAAAGTGCCGGCTAATCTGGATCCAGCCGCCACCGCGCCGCTGCTTTGCGCCGGTATTACAACCTATTCACCGCTAAAGCATTGGAAGGCCGGACCGGACAAGAAAATCGGTGTAATCGGATTAGGTGGCTTGGGGCACATGGCGCTGAAATTTTCTCACGCGTTCGGTGCCGTAACGGTTCAGTTCACTACTTCACCTTCGAAGGTAGAGGACGCAAAAAAACTGGGTGCGGATGAGGTGATACTTACGAAAGCGCCTGATTGGCACTTGCCGCACTTACGCAGTTTTGACTTTATTTTAGACTGCGTATCCGCCGAACATGACGTTGCCCCGTACCTGGCGCTGCTGAAGCGCGAAGGCACGCTGTGCACAGTGGGGATTCCGTCAACGCCCATCGGCATTCATGCGTTCTCTGTCGCCATGGGGCGCAAGAACTTCACCGGTTCTGCAATCGGAGGGATTCAAGAGACTCAGGAGATGCTGGATTTCTGTGGCGAGCACAACATTGTCTCCGACATTGAGATGACCACGTTCGACAAGTTGGAAGAAGCATGGGATCGTGTGGTGAAGGCCGATGTGAAGTACCGCTTCGTGTTGGACGTAAAGCAGCTGAAAAGCCGGGTTTAGAACATTTGCCATGCTGACCCGGCGCGCGGCGCTCGCTACAATTTCTGTATTCTCTGCTATGGCACAGCCCAATCACGCAACAGGCACGTTCGAAATAAAAGCAACGCCTAAAGACTCTGAAAAGGGCGCTGGCAATACTCCCACGGGCCGCATGGCAATCGATAAGACTTTCGCGGGCGACCTGGAGGGTACCAGTCAGGTTGAGATGTTGACCGCGGTTACACCGACAAAAGGTTCCGCCGGCTATGTTGCAATCGAGCAAGTTACCGGCATTCTAAAGGGCCGCAAAGGCACGTTCGTTCTTCAGCACAGCGGCACCGCGCATAAGGGGGCGCAGCAATTAACGGTGACCGTGGTACCCGAATCGGGCACGGGCGAACTTACCGGGATTGAAGGGAAATTCAACATCCGCATGGAAGGTGGAAAACACTTTTACGATTTCGATTACACCCTCTAACCTTCTAGGCGGCGGGCTTTACCCGGCCCTCGCGAATTGCTTTCTGGAACTGTGCAAAATCCGCATGCACCAGATCCGCATACGCCATTGCGTAATGGGAGATTGCTTTGATTACTCTTTCCGGCGCACCGATGTAACCCTGAACCACTACGGAATCGCCAGAACGCGCGTGCCCGCGCGCCAACAATTCACCCGCGATTTCCGCCAGACTGCCTAACCCGGTTCCCCTCAACCGTTCCAGATCCACGCCACCTTTGTAATCGTTGAGCTGCCTGACCAGAAAATGCTCTTCACCAATGCGAGTCCAGCCGAGTAGCAGGTCTGAGAGCGGCTGCATGCGCCTTTGTGCTTCCGCCACGCGCTTCCCCTGATTCTGATACTCGGGCAACTTCAGAAAGGGGCTGTAAGCGGAGGCTACTTCCTGTTTAATTTGAAGAAACAGCGGATCCGCCGGACCGTTCCCTTCCATGAGCACTATATAGTTCCTGAGACCCACACTGCCGATGCCCACCACTTTGAAACCAATATCCACGGCCCGGAAAAAATCGAACAAATGCACGCGTTCCGACGGCAGCGACTTTCGATAAGCCGCCAGGCTGCGCAGAACTTGAGCGCGTCTGCCGCCACCCAACCTCCAGAGCGCTTTGCCGATCTTGCAGAACTTCACGGAACCCTTGGGATCGGCTTCGGTGTACTTGGCGAGCAATTCGTCCGGCGTGGATCGCTCTGCTTGCCGAAGCGCGGCCGAGACGGCTTGTGCGGAACTTGCCCGATGGATCTGGTAGCGGGCCGCAGCCAAAATCGGTTGCCCCGCCAGGTATTCCATCAGCGTGCAGTAGCTTGCCGCGAACGTTTCCGCCGCGTTCCCGCATGCTTCGCGTGTCTGGCCGATTTCCAACCCAGCCAAAACAATGCTGGCGGCCATCCGCTTGACATCCCACTCCCACGGGCCGGGTACGGATTCATCGAAATCGTTAATGTCGAACACGGTGCGGCCGTCCGGCGTGCCGAACGAGCCTAGATTCTGGATATGGGCGTCGCCGCAGAGTTGCACCGCAAGGCCTGTATTGGGAGCGCGTGCCAGATCTGCAGCCATCAGCGCCACGGAGCCGCGGAAAAATGCGAACGGTGAAGCCGCCATCTTCTTATACTTCACTGGCAGCAGAGCCTGAAGCCGACCTTTGCCGGAACGCAGCACGGCGCGAACTGGATCGTAGCTCTTTTTTCGTGAGACCAGCTCGCCCAATTTTGCGCGGCTTAGCCGGGCGCGCTGATCCCTTCCCATAGTTAGGCGTTCATTCCGTGCAAGCGGCATTCTTCAACTTCCTCCGTCTAGAACCAAAGCGGAATATCTCTTGCATCGGACGAGTCTATAGTACTCGTTCAACTTGCGGATATAGCGTTATGATCGCGTTCGTGTTACTTTCCGGAAGCGCGTGGAGCCTTCTGTTTCCCGGGCAAGTGAGTCATGACGCGTTTGCAATCCATCATCTTTCTTATTTTTGCTCTTTGCGCTCACCTTTTCGGCCAGAGCACGCAAACCATCGCAGGTGGCGGGCCTGTCAATCAGCCGGCGCTGCAAATCGGTTTCTGCAACCCCTCTGGAATCGCGGTGGATAGTTCCGGAAACGTCTATGTTTCCGTGTTTAGCAGCAACCAGATTTGGAAGATCGACTCTGCCGGTAATGTAAATCTTTACGCGGGCAACGGGACGGCTGCTTTCTCTGCGGATGGCACGCTGGCGGTGAACGCCGGCCTGAATGGCCCTCAGGGGCTTGCCTTCGATACTGCGGGCAATCTGCTGGTGGCGGAGAGCGGAGCCAATCGGATTCTGAAAATATCCGTTGCCGGAATTGTTACTACGGTTGCCGGCGATGGGGCGACGAATTTTGCGGGCGATGGCGGACCGGCCATCGCAGCCGAACTGAATTATCCGGTAGCTGTTGCGGTAGATTCCGCGAACAACATTTATATTGCCGATCAAGGCAATAACAGAGTAAGAATGGTTGCTCCGGACGGTACGATATCCACGCTAGCGGGCAATGGCAACGGCGCTTTTTCGGGTGACGGCGGGCTGGCCATCAATGCCAGTTTGAATCAGCCTTCGGGCGTAGCCGTAGATGCGTCTGGCGCGGTGTATATCGCAGATACCTTAAATTTTCGGCTCCGGCAGGTGCAGGGCGGCAACATCAACACCATCGCGGGCTCGGGAGTTTCCGGTTACTCCGGTGACGGCGGTCCCGCAACATCGGCAAGGCTCAGCGCGCTTACCGGGGTTACCGTTGATCAGTTTAGAAACATCTATATAGTGGAACCGTATGACGTACGCCTGATCTTTGTGAATCAGTCGAATATCGTCACGTATGCCGGTACCGGGGCACCCGGTTTTTCTGGCGATGGCGGACCAGCAGCGGCGGCGACGTTCAGCGCCTCTCGCAGCTAGCTCTAAGTTCCAGCGTGACTGCCTACCTTGCCGATTTTGACAATTACCGCGTGCGCAAAGTGGCCGCCGGGACTGCTTCCACCCATGCGGGCAACGGCACTCCCAGTTTTGGCGGAACGAACGGCGCTGCCACTAGCGCCAGCATCTTTTTTCCGGGCAGTTTGATTGCGGATAATGCCGGATCCTTAAACTTTTCCGACAACGGCAGTTCCGCCATCCGGAAGCTTTCTTTGTCTACCGGCACGCTAGGCCTGTTTGCGGGGAACGGATTCAACGGAAGTCCAGCGCTTGACGGTGCTCCACTGAGCGCGTCCTCCGGCTTCGTGCAGGCGTTTACGCGCGATGCAAACGGAACTTTCTATTTCACGAACGGCACCTCTATTCGGAAAACCTCGGGTGGGGTGTATACGACCATCGCGAACGTCGCGGGGGTCTCTGGTTTTTCAGGAGACGGCGGCCCTGCCGTGGCAGCGGCATTCAGCGGGATTAACAGCCTGGCTGTTTCGACAAACGGCGATCTTTACGTCGTTGATTCCGATAACAACCGCGTTCGCGTGATTAGCGCTCTGACCGGGATTGTCACCACTCTCGCCGGCACGGGAACGGCGTCTTCAACTGGCGATGGAGGCTTGGCGGGCAGCGCGACACTTAATTACCCTTACTCCTCGTCGCTCGATGGAGCGGGAAAATTTGTTTGTTGCCGATCAAGGGGGCAATCGTGTTCGGAAGATCGCGCTGAACAGTAACATCATCACGACGGTTGCTGGCGATGGTACGGCGAATTTCAACGACATGAATGGCGTTCCCGCGACGAGCGTGGCGCTTGAACAACCTTATGGCATTTTCGCGGATCAATCCAGCAATCTGTTCATAGCGGATTATTTTGGCAACCGCGTTCTGCGGGTGGACGCGTCCACCGGGCTGATTGCCGCGGTGGCGGGGACGGGAGTTTATGATTTCACAGGTGACGGGCCTTCTACATCGGTCCCGGTTTCTCCACTGGATATAACTATCGACCGGTCCCAAATGATGTATATCTCCGATTCCTCGGGCCGCATCCGCTCGGCGCCCGTAGTTGCGTGCTTTTTCACGTTGAGTGCGCCCACCGTGACTGTTGTTGCTGGCGGCAGCACCGGTTCCATCACGATCCAGGCTACCGACTCTAGCTGCCCTTATGCGATTTCGAGCAGCTCGCCGTTCGTCACAATTACAAGCTCAAATACCGGTACGGGCAGCGGGATTGTATCGTTTAGCGTTTCGGCGGCAACCGGACCGGGCCGGACCGCGACCGTGAATATCGGCGGAGCGGCTTTTACGGTGACGCAGGCGGGGACCCTTTCTGCACCTTACAACATAGGCTTTTTTCAACCGAGCGGGCCCGTATGGGCGATTGAGTCGAATGGGAACGGAGTCTTCGATGCGGGAGACCGGGTGTTTCCTTTTGCGGGTCAAGCGGGAGCTATCGTGGTGACCGGCGATTGGAACGGAATGGAGTTTATGACGGCACCGGGCCGGGCGGCGACAAGTTTTACGGCTTCGGCGGTAGCGGCTCAGCGTATGTTCCTGTTGTAGGTGACTGGAACGGCGACGGAAAAACAAAGATCGGCTTTTACAACAACAGTAACTGGGCGCTCGATACGAATGGCAACTGAACGTTTGATAGAACAGGCACGAATCGGGACGCTTATTACGTCTTCGGTGGCAACGGAGCGGGCGAAATCCCGGTTATAGGCGATTGGAACGGAGATCATCGGACTAAGATCGGTTACTTTTATAAGGGTAAGTGGGCGCTTGATTATGATGGCTATGGCGCGCTTACATCGGCGGATAAAAATTTCCCCAACTTCCCCTACGCTGTGGGAGACAAACCGGTAACAGGCGATTGGACCGGTGATGGCAAAACGAAGATCGGCATCTTCCGCGGCGGATTCTGGATTCTGGATAGCAACAATAACGGAACTTACGATGGAGTAGCCGCGGGCCAGGATAAGTTTTACGGCTTCGGGGGCAACTTGGGCGAGATTCCGCTGGTGGCGGATTGGAACGGAAGCGGCACTAGTAAGATCGGCGTTTACGTGAACGGATTCTGGGTGCTGGATTACAACGGCAACGGAGTTTATGACGGTACCGGTCCAGGGGGCGATCGCTTTATTGCTTTTGGCGGTCCGGTGGGCTATTAACCCATCGTGGGTAAATGGTAACCACACTTGGACGAGCACTGGTAGAATTGCTCGTTCATGGCTAAATTGTTTGCTCTATGTTTTATTTTTATTAGCCTAAAGGCCCAAACAATTCAAACCATTGCTGGCGGAGGTCCTATCGGCCTTCCCGCTTTGCAAACCAGTTTGTATTCGTCTGAGGGAATAGTGGTCGATTCCAAGGGCAACGTCTACGTCTCACTACTCACCTTCAACCAGATTTGGAAAATCGATATATCTGGCAAGGTTACCGTTTTCGCAGGGAATGGATTGGCGGGGTACAACGGCGAAAGTATAGCCGCGATCAACGCACAACTAAACCAGCCGCAGGGTCTCGCGATAGACACATCGGGGAATATCTATTTAGCGGAGCCCGATAACGGCCGCGTTAGAAGAATCTCCACATTGGGCATCATCACAACAATTGCAGGAAACGGGATTGTAGGGTTTTCCGGCGACGGAAGTTCAGCTACGGCAGCTAAATTAAACTACCCGGTTGCGGTAGCTATCGACAGCACCGGCACCTTATATATTGTTGATCAAAAAAACTACCTGATTAGGGCGGTTTCTCCAACTGGAACTATCTCGACATTCGCTGGCAACGGATATCCGGGCGTGTCAAATGGCAGCGGTCCGGCAAAAGGTACTAGCCTTAACACTGTAAGTGGTATTGCAGTCGATTCTTCTAATTCCGTCTACCTTGCAGAAAAAGGTAACTGCCGCATAAAAAAGATAGTCGGAGGGGTCATATCCACCTTCGCGGGACCACCTGTGGATCGAGCGGGAATAACGGCCCTGCAATTTCCGCTCAGTTGGGCGCAATACGGGGTGTTTTCACCGATCCGGCCAATAACATTTACATTCTGGACAATAGTGAAATCCGGATCATTCAAGCCGGGCAACCAAATATTCAAAATTTTGCCGGAAGCCAAGCTTCAGGATTTGCTGGGGATGGATCGGGTGTTGCGTCGGCCATCTTCGCCTTTACTTCTGGAATGGCCTTCGACTCCGCAGGCAACGTATATGTGTCAGATTCCGTTAACAATCGTATCCGTAAAATCGCCGGTGGTATTGTCACAACATTCGCGGGCAATGGAAAGTTCTCGTCTCAACTGACTGGAGCCGTTGCAACCAGTGTTCCACTAAGTCCCGTATCGATTTTGGTTGATGCAGCAAATTCGGTGTACTTCACAGACCTCGGGGGTAATTCGGCGTTGGGAATCCAACCTATTACGAAAACCCTTTCCTATGTTTTTGAAGACGGAACGTTCGGGACTGCCAGTGGCGGCGTTTTGATCGGCCAAAGATCGTTAATCGCCGGTAGTCATCAGGATTTTTACTACCTCGACGGGAATAGCATCGTAAAGGTGTCGGGAGGGGTATTTTCGACTATCGGAAATGTTTCCGGCGTGTCAGGCTTCTCTGGGGACGGCGGACCAGCCACCGCCGCACAATTCTCGCTACCGCAGGCTCTGGCTATAAGCAGCAATGGCGACGTCTATGTTGCCGATTATTCTAACTACCGCATCCGGATGATTAACGGGCAAACCGGAATTGTGACTACGATTGCTGGTGTAGGATTTCCAGGAGTATCTACAGTCAACGGCGGGCTTGCAACCAACACCAACCTGAATTTTCCTATTTCACTCGCTCTCGACGGAAACGGAAACTTGTTCTTTGCTGACAGAACGTCAAACCACATCCGGAAAATCGTATTGAAAACTAACATCATCACAACGGTCGCAGGAGACGGTTCTACTGCATTTGCCGATGGCGTCTTGGCGACCGCAACCGGCATCGATCAGCCCAACAGCGTGTTTGCCGATCAATCAGGCAATCTCTTTATTTCAGACCTAGGCCACTCGCGAATCCGGAAAGTATCAGCCAGCACCGGAATCATCACGACAATCGCGGGCAATGGAGTGAGCGATTTCAGTGGTGATGGCGGCTTGGCTACATCAGCGGCGATTACTCCTTACGCTCTAACACTAGACCGGGCGGGCATGCTCGATTTCGTCGACGGCTCCGGCCGAATCCGAACATTCCCGGTCACGGCCTGTTTCTTCGCCATCAGCATGCCCACCGTCAACGTAGGAAGCGGCAGCTCCACCCGCTCCGTCACCGTTACGGCGACGAACTCAAGCTGCCCCTACAACGTGTCCAGCAGTTTGCCCTTCGTCACCATAACCAGCGGTGCATCCGGCACCGGAAGCGGCACCGTGAACTTCTCGGTTGCCGCCGCCACTGGCTCCAATCGCACTGCAACAGTGAACATCGGCGGAGCCACTTTCGCCGTCACGCAAGCGGGATCTGCCATGCCGTACAACGTAGGCTACTTCCAACCTTCTGGCCCCACATGGGCGCTCGATTCGAACGGAAGCGGCGGGTATGATGCAGGGGACCGCGTCTTTGCTTTCGCGGGCCAACCCGGTGCCATTGCAGTCACCGGTGATTGGAACGGAGATGGCAAAACCAAGGTCGGTTACTACCTCAACGGCTTCTGGGCACTCGATTACAACGGCAACGGTGTGTACGACGGCACCGGACCGGGCGGCGATAAGTTCTATGCCTTCGGTGGTGCCAGCGCTTCTTACGTGCCCGTGGTGGGCGATTGGAGCGGCGACGGCAGGACCAAGATCGGTTTTTATTACAACGGCTTCTGGGCTCTCGACACGAACGGCAACGGAACGTTCGATGGCACCGGGGTCGGACAGGACAGTTTCTACGGCTTCGGCGGCAACGGGCCCGGCGAAGTGCCGCTCCTAGGCGATTGGAATGGCGATGCGCGCACGAAAGTCGGATATTTCTTCAACGGTACCTGGGTGCTCGATTACGATGGCAACGGAAGCTTCACTGCTGCCGACAAATACTACAACACCTTCCCGTACGTCTCCGGTGACAAGCCGGTTACTGGCGATTGGACCGGCGACGGCAAAACAAAAATCGGCATCTTCCGTGGAGGGTTCTGGATCTTAGACAACAACAACAATGGCACTTACGACGGCATAGGCGCAGGTCAGGATAAGTTTTACGGCTTCGGGGGCAACGCTGGCGAGATTCCCTTAGTGGCGGATTGGAACGGAAGCGGCACTAGCAAGATCGGCTTTTACCTGAACGGCTTCTGGGTGCTCGATTACAACGGCAACGGCAGTTACGACGGTACCGGCCCTGGCGGTGACCGCTTCATTGCCTTCGGCGGCCCTTCGGGGTATCAACCTATCCTCGGGCGCTGGTAACCGAACGGCACGCTGGTGCACTTGCGTGATAGCTTGAATACCTGAGGAGATTCATGCGCACCAGTTCCTGTTTGTTGTTGCTTTTAACCGCCGCTCTTACCGCACAAACGCCACCACCTGCCTCAACCACACTCAAGGTGGGCGATATGGCACCGAACTTTACTCTTACCGGCACCGACGGCAAGAAAGTTACTTTGGCTGAATTTCGCGGCAAGAAGAACGTTGTACTCGCCTTCTTCCCCGCCGCCTTCACCGGTGGTTGAACAAAGGAAATGACGGCGTACCAGGCTGGTCACGCTAAATTCGATGAAAATGACACCGCTATGTTCGGTGTCAGCACTGACAATTCTCCTTCACAAAAAGCTTTTGCCGAACAACTCAAGCTCACCTTTCCCTTGTTGAGCGATTTTGCAGATCGCAAGGTCACCACCGATTACGGTATTCTCATCCCCAACCGCGGAATGGCTTACCGGGTGACGTTTGTGATCGATAAAGACGGCAAAATCGATTATATGGAAAAAGACAAGCTGGATCCCGAAGGCTCCGGTGCTGCCTGTAGCCGGTTAGCTCACAAGAAACCGGCTTAGCAATATATTTAGCAACCCACGTATTGCTGGCGTGTTACTTACTTCCCAACGTAGGTAACACGCCAGATTGATTTAGACCCGTCATCCGTCACCATCAGCGATCCATCCGCCGCCGTGGCAACCCCTACCGGGCGGCCCCAAACGTCCCCTGCCTCAGTTACAAACCCCGTAAGAAAATCTTCATATTCTCCGGTAGCATGCCCCTTCACCAAAGGGACACGAACCACTTCGTATCCCGCGCGCACCGCCTTGTTCCAACTCCCATGTTCGGCCGCGAAAGCATCGCCCGAATACTCGGCGGGAAACTGTTTGCCATCATAGAACATCATCTGTAGCGATGCATTGTGCGGCTGCAGCAGCACGTCCGGCACAATCACGTGACCTTTCAATTCCGGCCGCGTACCTTCCAGGCGGGGGTCCTGATTGCTCCCCATGTAATACCAGGGCCAGCCGTAAACGCCGCCTTCCTGCACATGGGTAATGTAATCCGGCACCAGATTATCGCCCATCATATCGCGCTCGTTGACAGAGCACCAAAGCTCATTCGTCAGCGAATTCACGGCAATTCCCACCGGATTCCGAATGCCGGATGCATACACCTTCACGAACTTGCCTTCCGGCGTGTACTCCAGAATGTTGGCGCGCAACTTTTCCGTGGGATGGGTATCGGGGTCGTCGATATTTGAACGCGATCCCACCGCCAGAAACAGCCGCTTGCCATCCTGAGAGAACGCCACGTCGCGCGTAGAGTGGCCGCCGGTCGGAATGTCCGGCACAATCACTTCTGAAGCACCGGTTGCTTTCAAATCGCCGTTCTTATAAGGCAGTCGCACCACGGCGTTGCTGTTGCCTACATAGATCCACTTCGGGTCTGGTCCCGGGGGATAGAATGCGATCCCGAATGGGCCCTTAAGCCCCGCCACGAACGTGGAAGTCTGCTCCGGCTTACCTTCTTTGGTGATGCCGCGAAAAATCTTCAGTTCCCCGGAGTGCGTCTCCGCCACGAACAGGTCCCCGTTCGGTGCCCGCCTGATAGCGCGGGGTTCGTCCAGGTCCATCGCATAGCGCTCCACTTTGAAGCCTGCCGGTGCCTTGGGCCAAGCGCCAGCGGGCATGGCGATGACAGATGGCCCATTCGAAACGCCTTTCGTCGCAAAAGGCTTCGGTAGGGTATCCGCGGTAATCTTCCGGAACACGCCTGGCTGCACGCTGTGATAATCCGCAAACGCGCTGTCGCCCTGCAAAATCTTGGAATCAATTTTGCTCTGGCCGAAACACAAAGTTCCCGCTACAAATAGCGGAAGCAAGACACGCCGCTGACTCATAAATTCCCTCTCTTTTGAGTGTAGGGCAATTCGCATTTTTTCTTGCCGTTGCATGGAACTTCACTCTATTCCTCCGCTCCAAACCGCCGATAGAGTAATCATGAACAACCCCAGGCAGTACCGGCTTCTCACCAGAAGCGATTTCGATGGGCTTGTCTGCGCCATCATTCTCAAGAGCCTAGGCATCCTCCAATCCATCACCTTCGTCCACCCCAAAGATGTGCAGGACGGAAAAATTGAGATCACTGAAAACGACATTCTGACCAATCTTCCCTATGTTCCGGGCTGTGCCCTGTGCTTTGACCATCACGATAGCGAGGTGACCCGTGCCGATAGCGAGATACGCCCGAATCACATTCTGAAGCCAAATGCCGATTCCGCCGCGCGCGTCCTCTACGATTGGTACGGTGGCGCGAAAGCTTTCCCCCGCATCAGTGAAGAATTGATGCAAGCCGTCGACAAGGCCGATTCAGCGAGATTTACCCGAAAAGATATTCTGAACGCGGAAGGTTGGGAATTGCTCTCGTTCCTGATGGACCCGCGCACCGGCCTCGGCAGGTTCCGGCAGTTCCGCATTTCGAATTACGATTTGATGATGGCTCTGATCGATTATTGCGCGGAGCACAGTATCGCGGAAACGCTGGCGCTCCCCGACGTTTGCGAGCGCATCGATCTCTACCGCGAACACGAACAACAGTTTGCCGATCAGATTCGGCGCTGCACTACTGTTTATGGAAATCTAGCGGTTCTGGACCTGCGCGCGGAAGACGTCATCTATGTCGGCAACCGGTTCATGATTTACGCGCTTTTCCCGCAGTGCAACATTTCCATGCACGTGCTTTGGGGCTTGAAGCAGCAGAATACGGTGCTTGCGATCGGCAAATCCATTCTGGACCGCAGTTGCACAACCAAGGTTGACGAACTGGTGCTCGCCTTTGGCGGCGGCGGCCACGAAGCAGCGGGCACTTGCCAGGTGGAGAACAGTTCGGTTCAGGCCGCCATCGCGAAAATTGTTCGCGCCATCAATGCTGACGCAGACCCGCTGGGGGCCCTTGCCGTACACGCGTGAATGTTAAGATCAGTTTCGAATGTGGGCTGGCTCATGGAAATTTGCTCTGCTGGCCATTGCGGTTGCACATGTGCTTCCGGCGCAGCTCACGCTCTCCCAGGCCGTTGAGAGTTCCCTCAAAAATTACCCATCCATTCGTGTTTCGCGGGAGGAAATGAATGCTGCCTCCGCGCGCATTCAACTGGCTCGCACCGCATACCTGCCGCGGCTCGACGTTCTTGCTCAAGTCAACCGGGCCACCCGGAACAACGTGTTCGGGCTGCTGTTCCCGCAGAATGTAATTCCGTCTATCTCCGGCCCCGTAATCGGCTCGAACAATACGGGAACCGTGTGGGGCAGCGCGCTCGGTGCCCTCATCACGTGGGAGCCGTTTGATTTCGGTTTCCGCCGCGCCAGCGTGGAGGCAGCGAGCGCCGCCAAAGCTCAATCCGAAGCCACCATCAAGCGCACTCAATTTGAAGTTGCCGTCTCGGCTGCCGATGCTTTTCTGACCATCGTCGCCGCCCAGGAAACCGCGACCGCCGCGCATGCTGGCGTCACGCGGGCCGAATCGTTTACCCGCACAATCACCGCGCAAGTGGAGGCTCAGTTGCGTCCCGGTGCCGATCGCTCGCGGTCCGAAGCGGAAGCAGCAGCCGCGCGCACTCAATTGGTCCAAGCGGAACAAGCTGTCGAAATCGCACGCGCCACACTATCGCAATTCGTTGGCGAAACAGGCGCCGGTTTTTCCGTAAGCATCGGCAATTTGGGCCAACTGCCCCCGGACCGATCGCCCGCCCCGCCGAATGCATCCACTAATCCCGTCGCCGAGGAACAAAACACGGCAATCGAGCAGGCTCAGGCCCAGCTACGCATTCTGGAGCGCTCTTACTTTCCCAAGTTTTACCTGCAAGGTTCGGCTTACGCGCGCGGCACCGGCGCGGAAGTGAACGGCGCGCGCCTGGGCGGGTTGAACGGATTGGGCCCCACCGTTCAGGATTACGCAATCGGCTTCAGCGTTCAGTTTCCCGTGTTCGATCTGCCTGCTCTCCACGCCCGCGAAGCAGCGCAATCCGCAGTGATCCGGTCCCAAACCGCCCGCGCCCAGCAGATTGCCGTAGACCTGCGCGCGCAATGGAACCGCGCTGTTGCCATGCTCAATGGTGCCCGGCGAATTGCGGCCAACACGCCCATACAAGTCTCCTCCGCGCGTCAGGCTACCGCCCAGGCTACTGCCCGTTATCAGGCCGGTTTGGGTAACGTTGATCAGGTGGCCGAAGCCCAGCGCCTGCTCACGCAATCGGAAATCGATGATGCCTTGGCCAGGCTCAATGTCTGGCGCGGGCTTCTCGGCATTGCCACCGCCGCCGGCGATCTCCAGCCCTTCCTCGCAGAGGCGGCAAGGTAACCGCCGAAAAAGCCAAGCCATGCGCCTCGTCTTAGCCGCCCTATCCCGGCCCGTCACCGTAGTCGTAGCGCTCATCGCGGTCGCTCTCTGCGCACTTCTCGCGCTGCAGCGCATGCCCGTCGATATCTTCCCGCAAGTCGGCGACCCAGCCATCTACGTCGCCCAGCCTTACAGCGGCATGGACCCCGCGCAGATGGAAGGCTACCTCACTTATTACTACGAGTATCACTTCCTTTACATCACCGGCATTGATCACGTGGAGAGCAAAAGCATCCAGGGCGCGGCGCTGATGAAGCTTGTGTTCCATGAGGGCACCAACATGAGCCAGGCGATGGCGGAAACCGTTGGCTATGTGAATCGCGCGCGCGCCTTCATGCCGCCTGGCGCAGTGCCCCCGTTCATTACGCGCTTCGATGCAGGCAGCGTAGCCGTCGGTCTCCTGGTCTTCAGCAGCGACACTCATACCCCCGCCGAACTTCAGGATTTTGCGATCAATCGGGTGCGCCCGCTTTTCGCAACGCTGCCCGGAGTCTCCGCTCCGCCGCCCTTCGGAGGAAACCAGCGGACCATCGTCGTCACGCTGAATCCTGATAAGTTGCAGCAGTACCGCATTTCACCCGACGAAGCCATCGCCGCCGTAAGCAAAGCCACGCTCGTCATGCCTTCGGGAAATATGTGGACCGGAAAGGTGGAGCGAATCGCCCGCACCAACGCCGCTCTCGGCGGCAATCTTGCTGAATTGCTCAGCACCCCCATACGTCCGGGTTCCGGGACTTCCGTCTATCTCCGCGACATCGGAACCATCGATAGTGGCACCGATATCGTCACCGCCTACGCGCATGTGAACGGCAAGCGGACGGTCTATATCCCGGTCACCAAGCGCGCCGACGCCTCCACTCTCACCGTTGTGAATGCAGTGAAAGCCGCTCTGCCGGATTTCAAAAAGGCCGTGCCTGACGGCGTCGAAATCCGGCTCGAATTCGATCAATCTCCGTTCGTCACCAACTCCATCCGGGGCTTAATTACGGAAGGCTTGCTAGGCGCAATTCTGACCGGGCTCATGGTGCTGCTCTTCCTGCGCGATTGGCGCAGCGCCCTCATCGTGGTCCTCAACATTCCGTTCGCCCTGCTCAGCGCCGTGATTGCTCTCTGGGTGACCGGCCAGACCATCAACATTATGACGCTCGGCGGCTTGGCGCTGGCAGTTGGTGTTCTGGTGGATGAGGCCACGGTCGAAATCGAAAACATCCACACGCGCATGCTCCCCGGAGTTTCGCGCGCGCAAGCGGTACTCGAAGCCTGCCGCCGCACCGCCATCGCCCGCCTGCTTTCCATGTTCTGCATACTGGCCGTCTTCGTTCCTTCTCTCTTTATGGTTGGCGTGGGCCGCCAATTGTTTGTCCCGCTTTCACTCGCGGTGGCATTCTCCATGATTGCGTCGTATTTGCTTTCGAGCAGCCTGGTGCCGGTTTTCTCCACATGGCTGATGAAAGAAGGCAAGCAAGACGAAAGCCGGGGCTTCTTTGGCCGCGTGCGGAAGCTGTATGAGAGCTATCTTACGGGCACGCTACGGTTGCGCTGGCCCATCGTGCTGGTCTACCTTGCAGCTTCGGCGGCTCTGATCGTCCTCTTGCTGCCGGCCATGGGGACGGAAATTTTCCCAGACGCACGCGCTCCCCTGCTTCGCATGCGGCTCCGAGCACCCACCGGTACGCGAATCGAAGAGACAGAGCGTTTGGTGCTGAAAGCTCTCAACATTATCCAGCGCTCGCTTGGGCCCGAACAGATTAAAATCACCAGTGACTTTGTGGGCGTGGTTCCCTCTAGTTATCCGGTGGATCTCATTCATCTCTTCACCAGCGGTCCGCATGAGGCAATCATTCAGGTGGCCTTGAAACCGGCTGCCCCTCGCGGCGAAGCTCAGCGCGAAAAGCTGCGTGCCGATCTTTCGAAAGAGCTTCCCGAAATGCGCGTTTCCCTTGAAGCGGCCGATATCGTATCGCAGGTCATGAGCTTCGGTTCTCCCACGCCCATTGAAATCGCGGTGCAGGGAGTGAGTCTGCAGGACGATTACACTTATTCCCGCAAGGTGCGCGATCGGTTGGCGAAGCTTCCCTTTCTGCGCGACCTGCAACTCGCGCAAGCTCCCGATTTTCCCACCCTCGACATCGAGATCGATCGCGATCGCGCCGGCCAGTTTGGGTTGACCATGGCCGATGTCTCCCGCTCGATTATTCCCGCCACCTCTTCGTCCCGCTTCACCCAACCGAACTATTGGCGCGATCCGAATTCAGGAAATGCCTTCCAGATTCAAGTGCAGTTACCGCAAAATCGAATGCAGAGCGTGGAGAACCTCAGCAATCTTCCTCTGCCGGGAACAAGCGGCGCTGGCGATACCCGTCTCAACGATATCGCGACATTCAAACAAGGCACGATGCCCGGAATGATCGAGCGCTTCAACGGCCAGCACGTTGTCAGTTTGACCGCGAATCTTCATGAAATCACACTAGGTAAAGCAGCCCGGCAATTGAACGAAGCCTTGGCCGCCGCAGGCACCCCCCCAAAAGGAGTAATGGTGAAGTTGCGCGGAGAGATCCCGCCGCTTGAACAAACGCTCACCGGCTTGCGTGCCGGGTTGCTGCTGGCCATCCTGATCATCTTTCTTTTGCTTTCCGCAAACTTTCAATCTTTCCGGCTTGCGCTTGCCGTCATCCTGACCATACCCGCCGTGTTGTGCGGAGTTCTGCTCATGCTTCTGCTCACCGGCACCACTTTGAATGTGCAATCGTACATGGGGGCCATCATGGCTGTTGGCATCGCTGTGGCAAACTCAATCCTGCTAGTCACCCTTTCAGAACAGGCCCGCCACGAAGGCCGCAATTCTCTCGAAGCCGCTCAGCAGGGCTCGGCCAGCCGCTTAAGAGCGGTTCTGATGACCGCCTCCGCGATGATCCTTGGCATGTTACCCATGGCGATTGGATTCGGGGAAGGAGGTTCGCAATCCGCCCCGCTGGGGCGCGCGGTGATCGGAGGTTTGCTTATCTCCACATTTACAACGCTCACTATCCTGCCTTCCCTCTATGCCATCCTGCAGCGGAAAGCCTCGGTCGCATCGCCTTCGCTCAATCCCATGGACCCAGGTAGCCGGTATCATGAAGCAACTTAAAACTTGCCGCGCAGCGTTGATTCTCGTGGCTGCTAGCGGAATCGCCTTCCCGCAAAACACCGGCTTGGTGGCCGTCGTCTCCCGGCCTGTCTCGCGCAAAGTTGATCTGCCCGGCGAGTTTCAGCCCTATCGAAGCGTCGAGATCCACGCAAAAATCCGCGGCTATCTGGATCGCGTTCTGGTCGATCGCGGCAGCACTGTCAAACGCGGTCAACTGCTGGCGCAACTTAGCGCTCCAGAGATGCAGGCTCAAATTGCCGTTGCCGAAGCCCGCGTGCGCGCGACGGAATCGGATCGGGCTCAAGCGGAATCGCAATTGGCCGCGCTCCAGAGTACTTCGGTCCGTTTGACAAAAGCCGCCGAAACGCCGGGAGCGATCTCCGGCAACGAGTTGATTCAGGCCCAGAGCCAGGTCGATGCCGCGCAAGCGCTGGTGCAATCGAAGAAGCAGGCTACCGCCGCCGCGCAAGCCGAAGTTCGTGCCCAGAAAGACCTGGAGGGCTATCTGCGCGTGACGGCGCCATTCGATGGCATGGTAACGGAGCGCTTGCTCCATCCCGGCGCTCTGGTCGGCACGGCCTCCGATCCAGTCCTGCTGGTCATTCAGGAAATCTCCCGCCTCCGCCTTGTTGTCGCGGTGCCGGAAACAGATGTAGGCGGAATTGTTTCAGGGGGAAAAGTCGAATTTCACGTGCCTGCGTTCCCGAACCGCGCGTATTCTGGAACCGTTGCGCGCACCTCTCACTCCATCGATCGCAAGACGCGCACCATGGCGGTCGAACTGGACGTCTTTAATCGCGATGGCTCGCTTTCGCCGGGCATGTATCCGTCCGTCAAGTGGCTGGTCCGCGGAGCCCGCGCCTCGCTTCTGGTCCCCAAAACCAGCGTAGTCACCACCACGGAACGGACGTTTGTCATCCGCAACCGCAGTGGCCACGCGGAATGGGTGAACGTCGCCAAGGGTTCGCCCGATGGCGATCTGACGGAAGTCTCAGGGCCCCTTGAACCGGGCGACATGATCGTCAAGCGCGCAACCGACGAACTGCGCGACGGCAGTGCCATTTCACCTCCCAAAAAAGGCCCGTAAACTAAAACAGTGTTGAAAGTTTTCACAGCCCTTGCCCTGTTGACCGGCAGTTTCGCCTTTGCCCAATCCACAACCGGAACCATACAGGGCGTGGTGGCCGATCAAACCGGTGCCGGCGTCCCCGGTGCCGTAATCACACTGCGGCAATTATCCTCTTCACTGGCCCGGTCCATCGAAACCGGCGAAGCCGGACAGTTCCAATCGCCAGGTTTACCCATCGGCGTGTATTCGCTGCACGTCACCAGAAGCGGTTTCAACCCCGTCACCATAGATTCGCTGACCGTATCGGTGGGCCAGACTGTCACACAGCGCCTTACCTTAAGCCCGGCCAACCTCTCGGAAAAAATGGAGGTGCAGGAACAGGCCGATGCCCTGCAGACCACCGCCACCACTGCGAACGTTGCGCTCGGCGGCGAACGGATTGAAGAAGCCCCGGCCCAGAATCGCAACTATCTGAATTTCGTTCTCGCCGCACCCGGCGTTTCCGCTTCCGCTGGATCGAACACAAGCCGCTCACTGGCGGGAGTTCGAAATCCCGCAAACGACAGCGGGTTCGTTTTCAACGGCATGCGCGGCCGCAATAACAGCATTTCGATTGACGGCGTGGATAACCGCGATGAAACCACCGGCGGCAACCGTGTCGCTGTCGGGCTTGAAATGATCCAGGAATTTCATGTCTCCGGCACCGATGTCAGCGCGGAATTCGGCGGTGCCGCCGGTGGCCTGGTGAATGTTGTCACGCACACCGGTCAGAACCTCTGGCATGGTGACACCACTTTCTTCCTGCAGAATGAAAAACTAAATGCCCGCAATGCGGAGGTGGAAACCGGCGGCCGTCCACTCGCGCGAAAGTATCAGCCAGGCGTTTCCGCGGGAGGCCCCATCAGGCGTGACCGCACGTTCTTCTTCTTCGCGCTGGAGCAATCCTGGGAAGACGCTCAGGAGTGGTCCGACGCGCCCCGCCGCAATGCCGCCGCTATCGCCTCCGCACTCGCCAGTCCCGCCTACGCCCGCTCGGGCGTGCACGCTCTGCTCCCCGGTTTGTTCTCATCCGGCGAAACCGATACTGAATTTTCAGTAAAAGGCACGCATCTGCTGAACCAGGCGAATCTCCTGACCGCGCGCTACGCTTTCTCGCGAGGCAGCGTTCGCAACGATGTGCAAGCGGGCGACAACTTCACCGACAGGTCGGCCCGCGGCAGCAGCTTGCTTCAAGATCATTCCCTGGTGCTCGGCTGGTCTGCCACGCTCAGCCCTACTCAGTTGAATGATCTTCGAGTGCAACTCAGCCAGCGCGCCGCAAATCTCACGCCGAACACAACCGGGCCCCTGTATGAGATTCCGGGCATCGTCACCTTCGGCCAGAGCTACCGGCTGGATCAGCGTCGCACCGAACGTCATGCGGAAATTGTCGATAGCTTTCAATGGGCCGCGGGCAGCCATCTGTTCAACATCGGCGGAAGCGTGCACGGCATTTCCTTCGACGGACGATTGGCGAATCGCTATCACGGCATCTACATCTTTCCCACGCTCAACGATTTTCTCGCTGGCCGTCCCGATGTTGCCATTCAGGCTTTCGGTGATCCTCACACGTCCATTGACACCGTCCCCATCGGTTTCTGGTTCCAGGATCGCTGGCAGCTTGCCCGCAGTCTCACCCTCGAAATAGGCGTGCGTTACGACCGCCAATTTCTCCCGGCCGCCATACCGGGAACCAATCGCAACCTGGCACCCCGGCTTGGGCTAGCGTGGCATCCGGGCGGAAATTCCGGTTGGGTCTTCCGCGCCGGAACCGGACTCTTCTATGACCGTTACCCGCTTGCCTTCCTGAACGATGCTCTTCAGAAAGACGGCCTGCACGGCTTTGAGCAATACTTGACAGGCACCCAGGCCCAGCAGGCCTTCACTCTCGCCCAGGGAGGCTCATTCGTGCAGCCCTTCCCCCGCGTTGTGCCCTCCACCTACCGTGCCGCACCGGGCTTCCTCAGCACCTATTCGCGCAAGCTCACAATGGGCGCGGAACGCAAGCTCGATCGCGATACAACCCTCACCGCGGAGTACAGCAATGTACACGGCGTCCACCTGCCCCGCACGCGCAATGCAGCGCTCACTCTGCCGCCTCAATACAATCTGGAACAGACCGCAAGCTCGCAGTATCAAGGCGTAACGTTCGCGGTGAATCGCCGGTTATCGAAGGAACTCACGTATCTGGTCAGCTACAACCTCGGCACCACTCATGACGATGCTTCCGATTACGATGAACAGCCACTCAACCCCGCCAACCTCCGCCAGGATTGGGCAGTATCGCGCCAGAACCAACGTCACCGCATCACCGTAAGCGGGTTATGCGACCTGCCTATAGAAGACTTGAAATTTCTTCCCGCCGCGCTCCGCGATCCGTTTGAAGGCATCACACTAGCACCGCTATTTGCCTGGGGTAGCGGCCGCCCCATCAACCCGCTACTCACGACCGATACATACCGTACCGGTGCCTACCCGCTCTCCGCCCGCCCGGTGGGGTTGTCCCGCAACAGCTTCTCCACCCCGCGCACAGTCTCTTTCGATTTGCGGCTCATGAAGACCATCAAAGTGATGCAGGAACGCGCCCGCTGGCAATTTGGAATCGAAGCCTTCAATCTGATGAACCACACCAACCGCCTGCGCGTGAGCCCGTTTTATACAAATACCTTTGGCGCAATTGTGGAAGCACAGAACCCGCGTCAATTACAGTTGATGGTTCAATTTGAATACTAACCGTGCCGGCGTCATTCTATTCTTCGCACTGTGCGCTCGGGCCCTGCATGCACAGCAGCCTTTCCTCACTGATGACGCGGACACCTCCGCCAAGCATCATTTCCATCTGGAACTGCTCAGCGAATACGACCGGGTTCAGGATATTTCTTACCCCACGCTCCGGCAGAATACTTCTCGCGTCCAACTCACGTACGGCGTTCTCAACAATCTGGAAATAGGCTTCGACGGTCCACTAATCTTAATTCGCAACGACAAACTCGCGGGCAACCCCGATGTCTTGGGACCTGGCGATCTCGATTTACAGGTAAAATATCGGTTGCACGATGAGCACCCCAATTCGCGTTTGCCTGCTATTACAATTGGGCTCTACATTGAAGTTCCCACCGGCAACTCCCGCAACCAGCTTGGGTCCGGCATCGCGGATTACGGGCTAAACGGCATCCTCCAAAAATCGGTCACGAAGCGCATTACCCTTCGCCTCAATTCCGGCATCTTGTTCTCCGGCAACACGCTCACAGGTGCCATCGGCATCCGCATAACCAAGGGCAGAGTATATACTGGTTCCTCTTCCGTCACTTTCCAGTGGACTCCGCGCCTGCTTATCGGATGCGAAATTGCCGGTGCCGCTACGCAACAGGCCGATCTAGGCAAATCACAATTGCAGGCTCTAGGCGGCGGGAAGTTTATTCTTTGGAAAGCGGTGGGCCTTGACTTTGCTCTTACGCGAGGCAGATACGAAGGCAGCCCGAAATTCGGCGGAGCACTGGGCCTTTCCTTCGATTTTTAAGGCCCAGGCCTCAACTAGCTACTGCTTTTTCTTTACCGTAGTTGATTCGGTAGTTGTGGTTTTCACCGCGGGAGGCGCGTCAGGATCGGTTGCATCAGCTGGCTTAACCTCAGTGGACTTTGTCGTAGAGGTGGAATCCGTGGAAGTCGTCGGTGGCGGCGTCGATGACTGCTGAGGGGGCGTTGTGACAACCGCGGGCGTCGGGGCTTGCTGACACCCCGTAAGACCCAGGCCCGCAATTACCCAGGGCCGAGACAGCAAAACTTCTCACAAAAAATGTTGGCGTCATTTAGTTAAGATTTCCTTTCGGACTCCGCGGGAGCCATTGGCTAAAGAGCATCTTTGGGGCCGCTTCAGCTTGGCGAATGAGTGGCGTGGAAGAAAACGGCTTCCAGACAGTTGGGCAGAGTTGCTTCAAATCCCCAGGCGTGACTTCCAGCGGGTTGTATCCGGTCATCAAAATCACCTTCCCTTTCGCATTACGCTGAGAGACCTGCCTGACAAATGTTGGCCCATCCACTATGGGCCGTAGAACATTGCACAAAAATAACAATTCATTCTTTGGAAGGCGGTCGGCCTAGATTTCGCTATGACGCAGGGGCAAATACAAAGGCAGCCCGGAATTTCGGCGGAGCCCTGGGCCTCTTCGATATCTAAAACATCATTCCACGCATCGAAAGCTAGCTGCGGCGTTCACCTCGCCGCCCATATATTTCGGCCACGCCGGCCATGCGCACATCGGCCGTGTTCGGGCAGCGCCCTTATTGTTGTCCGATACCACCAGCCCTGCCGGAGCGATATTCTTGTCGGCCCACGCGTCAAGAGTTCCCACAGTGTCGAACCCCGCATCGAAAACGCCATGTCCATGCGCGTAACCCGGAATCAGATAAAGGCGCGCGAACCCGTCTGTGCGCGCCTGTCCCATCGCCTCCACAATTCGCTGGTACAGAAAGACTGAGGCACCGGTCGGGATGGTCGAATCGGCGGTCCCATGCACTAGTAGCAACTTGCCGCCGCGGCGTTCAAACGGACTCAAATCCGCCAAACTGGCATCATCCTCAGCCGATTGCTGAAGCAGCGCGGCAACCCACTTTCCGCCCGCCTTTGTATCGAATGTCAAGGCGTTGAAGTGGACATCTTTCGTCAAAAAGAACCGCAGCACCCCGTCACCCACAATGTAATAAAGCGAATTCAACAGCGGAACCGGCGGATGGAACGCATGGCTCAGCAGTCCCATGCTCCCGGTCAGCTCGGCGCCCTTCAAAACGTTGTACCCGGGCTCGCGGCGAATACCGTTCATCACCATAAAATCGGAAATCTGGTCCGACGCAAACGCGGCGATCGTCCGCTCCTGGCCATCAGAGAAACATCCCTTGTGATCCTTACCATCGCTGCAGCGCAGGTTCGCCGCGTCGAAATCGCAGCTAGAAGGATTGCTGATCATTCCGTCCTTCAATCCATCTTGCGCGTCGCAGGCACTCATCGACGCCTGAAACAGAAGCTTGGTCTTAGCCCCCGGCAGCCACCCTGATTGCCCATCCGGCCCCTTGCCGTACATCGCCTGTGAGACGCGGATAAATTGCAGATCGCTCTCAATCTGATTCCACGCCGAGTAAGCCGCCAGCACCCCGTCGTAATCTTCCGGCCAGCGGTTCACCACTTTCATCGCTTCCCGTCCGCCTGTGGAGCCGCCGATGAAGTACATCCTGGCCGGGCCCGTGCCATAGCGCGCCCGCATCAGAACCACCGCCACATCGTGCGTTTTTTTCAGCCCGTCGGAGGCGAAGTTCTTGCGCTCCTCATCGTTCAGGCCGAATCGCGCGCCCAGCGCATTTAAAATATCCGGAAGAAACAAGTAACCGTGGTGATGGCCGGAATCGCTGCCGAACGTCGCATACTCGCGCTCCAGGGGAGTGGCCTGCCGCTTGTCCGCCACCACTGTCGCCCGCAGCCCGTCTGATTGGCGCAAGTAGCCATCGAACACGCCCTCGCCGAATTGCACGGCCTTCCGGTTCCATTTCTCGGGAAGATTCACCTCGAAGCGGATTGGATTGGCAGCCGGGTCAACGGAGCGCACCTCGCCCAGAATTTTGCAGAAGCTACCTCCATGAGCCTTCACCAGCTTGGCCGAAGTGATGATCGCTCCCCTACTCGCGAGCCCGATTTCCCCCGCCGCAATTTGCCGCTTCTTCAGATCCATGCACTGCTCTGCCATCAGCGGCAAAGTGACCGAGCC
>JAABUK010002514.1_pt1 | contig 32749 bp, 32 predicted proteins | sample 5559141 | NCBI WGS metagenome assembly JAABUK01 (sample SAMN10711869, study PRJNA513367) | rock metagenome | isolation source: Antarctica rocks | place: Antarctica: Victoria Land, Pudding Butte nord | collected 2016-01-03 | reverse complement strand
ATTACCTAAGATCTTATTATTAATATATAAATAAAGAGGTAGTTAATAAAGCCTTTTATTAATATACTTATATATAATATTCTTATTAAGGAAGATAAGTTAATTAGCTTATTAATTAATTAAATATATAAATTATAAACTTTTAAAGTTTTAATTATATTATTAAGCTATTTTCCTTATATTCTTTTTAAATTAACTTAATTATTATAAATATTATTAAATTATTAACTTATTAATAGTAATCTTAAACTTATTATATAAGAATTAAGCTATTTTATTTAAGTAAGCTATTAGACGCTAATTTAAATAAATTAGAAGCTCCTCTTATAATAAGTTATTAATAAGATAGTTATATCTTAATTAAGGTATTATAAATAGTATATAAATTATATTCTACTCCTTTTAGCTTTATCTTATATACCTAAGTATCTTTATATTAACCTTATATATAATAGTAATTTAATTATTATTATATCTAAGCTTAAACTTATATCTAATATACTTCTTAATTATTAATATAATAGGTAGAGGTATAATAATAGCGTAGTAATAGCGTAATAATAATATAATAATAATAATAATAAGATAGTAGACTAAGTTTAAAATACTAAAAATAAGATATATAAAATAATTTATAAGATCTATTAAGAGGTCTATAGATTATAAATATAACCGTACGTTATTAAGGCCTTATTACCTATTTTTAGTGGGGGAGGTTCTGCGACGTGCGGCCCACTAGCGTCCGGGATAACGCCTTTGCAAAGCACTGTAACGTGCGTTTTCGCCCATTATAACCTACACCCGCCCTTATGCCTTAGGCACCATTCCATTTGCACAACTCCAGCGGCGACACCTTTCATCACCAATCTCCTCGTCGTGCTCTCATCGGGCTTTTTTCCAGGGGCACTCCACATCACCTCTGCTGCCGCCGCTACCCTTGGCCATAGCATGCCATCGAGATTGACACTATCCGTAAGCTCGCCCCATAGGTGAGCTTCTCCTCCCACCACCAGGTGCATTTGGTTCTGGGGTATATTAGCCACTGGATCATACGCATACATGTGCCGCCAATTCTTGTACGGACTGCAGTAGTCTAGGTAGGGTGGTCTGATAGGGCTGTCTGGGTTCGAAGGCTCCGGGTCTACGAAATAGCCGTGGCCACAGTCAGGGTACCAATGAGAATTTGAGCCAAAGAGTGTTTTATACCCTTAATTTAGAATCGAACCGAGAGCGTTATCGTCACTGCTCCGCCATGTTTGGATGATGACATTTCTTGGCAGGGTGAGATTCCAGTCTAGTACCATTTCCTCCCACATGATAACCGTAAGGGAATGTGCAGGTACTGTCGCGATGGAAACGACATGGTCAATAAAGTGGACTAGCGGTTGCAGGACCTGATAATAGGAAGATCTAACCGTTGGATCTAACAGGTAGGCGTTCGTGTTGAGTTCGTCGCCACCAAGATGGAACAGGGAGCTGTGGTGCGATGTACGGGAAAATAGATCATTAAGGAGGCTCTCGATGAAAGGCGTGACCTCGGAGAAGTTGAGTTGGAGTTGGCCGGACGGCGGTTCCAGGGCGTATCCGGGCCATGGCACGTCTTTAGCGACGACAAAAGATGCATGATGGCTAGAGATTGGACTGGCTGGATGACCGTGATGCCCGTACGAGTAATACGCTCGTACCAGATTCAGAGAAGTGTTCACGGTGCTGCACGATATTCACCATGTTCAATGCAAAATCAATGCGACCACCAAACTGCACCACCCAGCCCCCGACCCCGCGCTTTCCAGCAACATTTTTAATGGACGTACTCATGAAATCAGTCGTCTCTTTTACGTCTACAGACGGATTTTTATAATTCTTGAAGTATGAGATACCGTAGATTATTGCGCAGCTTTGAGCGTACTCAGGTATTTACAATAAGCGTTGGGTAAAGTAGTGCGGGATCCCCCTATCCGCTGCCACAAGCGATCCGGGTTAGTTAGCCTAGGACCTGTCGCTTCACCCAGAACTGCTGTAGCTTGATATATGGATGTTGGCGGGAGGCCACATCGACATGACAGAGCTAGAAGGAGACACATTATTCGGGTATAACTCGGACATTCACGAGAGTAGGGGTAAGTGGTGTGCTGGTGGCTGTCAGTACCCGCCAGTATGTGCAACCTCGGGTGCCTGCCCTTCCCCCCATAAATTACTTCTGCGAGTCTCGATCATGGCCTTTCGCAATGCTCGACTCCTCCCTTCACAGCATGGGAGACTGAACCACCCCAAAGCGTAAAGTCTCCAAAATGGATCCGCTTAGTATCACAGCCAGCCTTGTCAGCGTGATCGACGCAGCCTTGCGAACCACCTCTGCTCTGGTCAAGTACGCACGAGACACCAAGAATGCATCTTCCGATAGCAAAATGCTGGCCGAAGAAACCCTCTTCTTCTTGAAGCTTTTACAGCGACTCCGAGACCGTGCCCAATCGGCACACCACGACGAGACATGGCTCGCTGACCACAAAGATATCGTGAGACAATTTGAGGCTGCATGCGATGACCTCGCCATGACGCTCAAATTTGACGTTGTTACTGGCAAAATCAAAGAGGAAAGTAAACTGAGAGCCGCTCGTACGATGGCCAAATGGTCTTTCTCCAAGTCAGAAGTCTACTCTCTTCTCGAGCATATCACCCGGTTGCAGCAGCATGCCAATGCACTGCTTGCAGACCATCAGCAGTCAGTCCTTCAAACGCCCCATTGCCTTATTCCTGTCGTGCTGAACCTTGGACGTCTGCTGTAGCACGCTTCTTGAACGAATGGACCAGAAGCAACAGGAAGGTAATATCATGGGACAGCATGTCTGATTCTGGACCTGACTCATCCCGTTTTTCCTAGCGCTCGACCAAAAATTGCGGACGTCCGTGTGTAGCTGGCTTTCTCCTCTACGAATGTCTCAAAATCACCAGACATTTTCCGATCGGGCGGAAAAGGGTTCTGGGAAATGGTTCCTCGCGGATCCAGCATTCACTCTATGGAAAGAGCAAGGTGGAACACGACTTTGGTGCTGGGGAATACGTAAGCTTCTCGTGTCGTGATGCATACTTCGTTGACCAAAGGGTCACAGCTGGAGCGGGGAAAACGGTCATGGCGTAAGACTGATGATTGCCAATGATCCCTTCGAATGCTGATCCGAGTAGGTCCATTATCATAAATTATCTACGCCAAAGCCGGCCTGAAGACTCGAAAGACCGTATCGGCATCACATTCATCTATCTCAAGTATAATGAAACGGACCAGACGTTTGACAACATTCTCTCAAGTCTGCTTGAGCAGTTACTACAGGACTCAGAAAATATTCCTCCCAGTCTACTAAGCCTCTACGAGCGCCATGGAGATCGAAACACTTCACCGACAATCGATGAGATATCTCAGGCTTTATCCACAATGATCGACAGCCACGAGGAAGTCTTCTGCATCATCGATGCCCTGGATGAGTGCAATGAGGACCTTCGATGGGAGCTAGTCGAGAGATTGGAGAATTTAGGGCCAAAACTTCGCGTTCTGATTACGTCTCGTTATCTAGACAGTATTGCCGAAGAATTAGAAGTCTACCAGAGATTCGAAATCAGAGCCAACAAAGCAGACATTGAGCTTTTTATCGAGCACCAAATCCGCAGAAACAGGAATCTTCGAAAGATTGTAGATAAGAGTCCTTCCCTGCGTGACGACATCAAACGAGGGGTCTTCAATACGGCTGAGAACATGTAAGTCACCACTTCGTCTGACAATCCATGCTATGCCAATCGAATCATAGGTTCTTGCTTGCTCGCCTTCACGTTGAGTCACTGGCCAGCGCGGCTGGTCTTTCTGTCAAACATGTTCGAATTAAACTCAAGACTCTTCCCACCACTCTGAAAGGTACTTATGATGATGCCATGGAGAGGATTGAGAATCAGGGGCCAGACCATAGACGTATCGCACTCAAAGCCATGGCATGGGTGTGCTATGCGTTCCGAGCTTTGTCACTGAAAGAGCTTCAACATGCGCTCGCAGTCGAGCCAGGCGATACGATGTTAGATGAAGATTTGGTGATGGATGCCCAGAGTATCACGTCTCTGTGTGCTGGCCTTGTCGTCGTGGATCAGCGGACCAACGTTGTGAACTTGGTACACTACAGCACCAGGAGTTATTTTGGTGATATTCGACATATTCAATTCCGCGAATTTCACGCGAAGATTACGCTTGTCTGCGCAACATATCTTACTCTGGATTTTTTGAAAGGGGTAAAAATCTGGGAAATAGTTCAAGATTATCCCTTAGCGTGCTATGCAGCGCAATTCATGGGTGATCATGCACGCAATAGCCCCGAAGAATCCTTGGAGCCATCCATCCTGAACATGATTTGTAATCTTCTTTCTCATCCTGATAAGCGAAAGCCACTTTTATCCCTACTAGATGGTTTAGACCTCATTCAGGCTGGCTTCTACTCAAAGGGAAAACCAATGACAAGAGAAAACACGGAAGCTGTGATAGATGCGTACGTCGAGACAGAGATGCCTGCCCTATTCGACAGTGTGCTCGAAATCGAGCATGCAGATACCTCATCCACCATAAGTTCGCGAACCATCACAGGAACTGATACTGACATTTTGATTGGCGATCGAGCCAAGGATGAAGAGATTTGGGAGACCAAGATCAAAACCAGCAGGATTCCCAAAATCACAGCTCTTCATTTGGCCGCTTCAATGGGGCTTGCAAAGATAGCGTCTTTGCTATTGAAAGAGACTACGAATATCGACGCGGTTGATGAAACTGGAAAGACGGCGCTCGTGTTGGCTCTGGAACGAGGCTTCGAAAAAGCTGTTGAGTTTCTCCTCAACAGTGGCGCGTGCGTTGATTTGCGGCATGAACATGGGCGAGGAGTACTCTTACTTATAACAGAGCGTGGTTGGTACAATGCTGGCAATACCATTATAGAAAATGCTCGTCTTACAGCCGAGGAAGAAGCGCCCGGGCGGGCACAAGATCGCATATATTTCCTCCTTGCTGCGTACGAAGATAATATTGACGAGTCGACGGTCCTTGGGACCGGGGACGAACTACAATTGAGATCCATGGATCGCGACATCGGTGCAGCAGCTTTATTTCTTGCCGTCGAAAAAGGATTCGGACAGATGGTCGAGACTCTCCTATCTCTCGGCATCGACGTAAACTCCAAAGATGATCTCGGGCAGACAGCTTTGCATCGTGCTACCCATCGTAAAGACGAGAAGATGGTGAGGTCATTGCTAAAGATAGGGGCCGATGTCGAGTGCAAGGACGACGATGATCGTACACCATGGAGTGCGAATTTGCGTTGCAATAACCCAGATATCCTGCAAATCTTGCTGGACGCTGGTGCTAACCCGAGCACTTGCGGCCAGCAAGGGGTAAGTGAGCTCTATACGGCAGCGAAAGACGGAGACACCGAAATCGTTAAGTATATGCTCAAGAGCGGTACTTACCCGTCTATACAGACCCAGTACGGATGGACGCCTCTACATTGGGCGGCCTCTTATGGGCATGTTGATTGTGTGAAGCTATTACTCGAAGCTGGTGCGGAGCCTAATACTGTCTCCGATCAAAGAGTGACGCCACTTGATCTAGCTACCCAGGCGGACCAGAACATTGTGATTGAACTATTACACCAGGCGGGCGCGATACTGTACGAAGATACTGAAGCCATTGCCAAGCACAAAGTTGATGAATTTGAGAAAGACCGGGAGTGGGATGCGACGAATCCGCCAGACCGAGATGAAACATCTCTGGTATCTTTGGACGAAGGCAAGCTCGGTGCTGACGTAAAAAGGTTGCGTCTATGTTACGATAAGCCTCTGGCACGTACATTGTTAAAGCCTACCGCTGTTGGGCGATACGTGTATCCGAGCGGCACCACTGGCCCTGTGAATGATATTTACGAGGTTTCGCATCTCCTCGAATCATCATCCGCCTCAATCAATGTCAGGCGTTCCAAAACTCGTGCTGAAATGTGGGAGTACTTACGGTCCGAGAGCAATTTCGACGCAGATGACATGTTGTATGAAATCATCAAGATCAAAGCTGACTACCAAGAATTCGAGCTGTCCGGCCGCCAGCAGGACCCTTTCACTGGTACCATGATAATGCACAAAGACTGGACGGGCGGCTGGAGAGTACGCCATTATGTAGATGGTAACTCGAAGCCTTATCTCCTCCGCACAACGCCCGAATGGTCGAAAAACAAAGAAGGAGACAGTCGTTGGATGCTTGAGGACGGTGTTTTGCAGGCCAGGAGCGGATGGGATGATGCCACCCCATGGATTTGCATTGAGCTGAGCATTGATCGCCAGATGCAGGATTTGATTGTTACTTGCTGGATTGTCAAGTTATGGTCGGAGACGGCGGCGTTGCAGAGGCGTGATTAATGGATGACGAACTAGAAGGAGTTGATTCCCTTCATTACAATGAGAGTAGGGTATTGTGCACTTATGCTCAGCGACAAAAGATGACTTGTACAATCATAGCGCATGTAAAGTACGGATGAGATATGACAAGTTACTTTTCTAGATGCACGTTGAGGATGTGCATCAATCAATATCCTTCTAAGCCGAGCGCCCGTGATGGTTCCAGAAGAGCCATTCTCGGCAGACAAAGTCTCAAAGTCAGATTGAAGCACCCCGGATGCTGTGGGATGGCACGCTCCAGGGCTCATTGGGGGCCACCGGCTCAGGGAGTCTGGGGCTGTTTAGTGTGGGCTCGACCAAGCCCCGGGTTCTCTGGAGCTGACACTTGCGCAGATCAGCCCCGGGAGCCTGGGGCCTGGATGTGCCGCTAGGCCTGGGTTTCCGGATTTACAGATGATTCTACATTTGGTGGGCTTCTAGCGTATAACCCTGGGAAGAAGATGACTTGGGGAGAAAGGAACGTACAAAGCTTATAGGAACGCTCGATTAAAGGTCCAGCCGAGGGGCAGCGGACTCTGGCACCGATTCTCGGCCAGTACTTTTTCCCCCCACCTATCCTCCTGCAGCAACATCAACAATGTAGTATGAAGCTATGGAGACCCTGATGGGGTCTCTTGACTAACATTCAATCTCCTCTAAGACTTGAAAGCATGGCATTGTCTCTTGCAGGCAAAACCGCGATCGTCACTGGAGCCGGCTCGGGTATCTACGCCTCCGTAACCAAGTGACTTCAAATATTGAGAAATCGAGCAGGAATCAACTTCGCCTTCGCCAAATCCCTCCTTGCGAAACGATGCAATGTCCTCTTCGCCGATCTTGCTCTCCGCCCCGAAGCACAGGAGCTCGTCGCAAATTATGCCATCCAATCCCAGTCCCCCGCCACAGCAGTCTTTCAGCAAACGGACGTTCGAGAATGGCAGCAATTAGAGCGCATGTTTGATGTCGCGAAGGCGAAGTTTGGAGACGTCGACGTGGTCTGCCCAGGTGCAGGCGTATGGGAGCCGGTGAGCTGCTGATCCCTTGACTACCTACCATGATCGGCTTTTCTGACAATTTGGAAAGCCTTTCTCAAGCTTTTGGTACCCACCCGGCTCTCCGCCTTCGAGAGATGTGAAAACATCTTCCCGCTACGCCAGCGTCGATATCCTCCTCACCCATCCTATCCGCACCACTCAGCTCGCTCTCCAGCACTTCCTCGCCTCGCGCAAAGAAAAGGGCACCGCCTCCCCCAAATCTGTGATACATGTCTCCAGCATAGCAGGCCAAGTCACCCCATTCCACGCTCCAATCTACAATGCCGCCAAACACGGCATCAATGGTTTTGTGCGCTCTCTTGCTCTCTTGGACGAAAGACTAGGGATCAGAGTGACCGCAGTAGCACCAGGCTTGATCAGAACTCCCATGTGGACAGAAGATCCTGAGAAACTCAGACTCATATCTCAGGATCATGAATGGGTGACGGCTGAGGACGTTGCGAATGTCATGACCTCTCTCGTTGAGAATGAGAGTGTCGAAGTAGGTGCATCTGGTGCAAGACGGATAGGAAGTGATGTTGGTGGTTTGGGGACGGGCGATTCGCGAGAGGGAACGAAGGCTGTCGAGGTCAAAGGGGGTATGATTGTGGAAGTTGCGAATGGAAAAACTAGGGTTGTGGAGCAATTCAATGATCCGGGGCCGAGTGGAGAGGGAAACACGTTGAGCAATATAGGGGTGGCATATGAAGAGATATTTGTGAGACTGGAATGTGGTGTGTGGGGTGGCGAATGATGAGGGAAAAGGTAAGAGCAGTACGTCAAATCATCTAGGGAGGACGTGGGATAGACGGACTTCCAGGATTTTTGAAAAGTAGATAGTCGCCGATATCAGCTGCCAATCTTGTGAAGCATATGTTGTCACTCCTGTGTGTGGTAAAGATCCCGGAGAGCATCAGTGAAATCCGCTAAGTAAGGGGTCATCGTCAGTGTCACTTAGTGGCCCATGTCAGACAACGCCCTGCCTCTAGTATGCCTGCTGGAGCATCTTAGGAGCTGGTCAAACGGGGATATACAGTTTGGTACTAATATAGGAAGCCTTATGATTTACATCAGCAAATCGAACGAGATTCTTACTGTAGAAAGTCGAATGACTTCCTGCCACTGCTTGTACGCTACAAAACCCATGACTCTTCTCGGCCTAGACAATTCTAGAGAGGAGATATTCTAGACCGTAGTATCGATCTTGTACTTTGGAAGGGCAATGCAAGGGTTTTGCATCTGCGCAATAATGAACAGTGGCTCTTGAGCTCTGGACATACACAACATACACACCAACAATCAGGTCGAGGGGCATCCTGTTCTCCATTTTGTACCGAGGACTAATGACCGAGACCCTATTGCTATCTTGAGTCCTAGACGCTGAGCGTCCGACACGGAGGGCATAGCGTAAATAATTGCGAACGATCATCCACAGTCTCATATACCAGTCGAGCAGACGTTGAAGTATATGGCTGTGTCAGGACATGACTTACAAAAGCGTTGAGTGCAGGAGATTGTGGGAGAATAGGTAAGTAACGATGGTGTATGGTACAAGGTTTAATGATGCAGCGTCGTGGACTAGAGCTCATCCTGGCTTCTTAATCGAAAATGGAGATGCTCAATAATGTACAGAAGCCTGCAAAACGGTACATGTTCGATATTTGAAGGTGCTCTAGAATCATTTCTTCTTCGTAGAGCCAGTCCAATTTGTAGATAGAATGCTCGACAATGTGTGGATGATAGCACATGCAACATGGGAATTAGTACCAGGAGCAATAGGAAGCCAACTTATTACATCGATGCATGGATAAGTCATTTGATGAATGTAGGAAAAGACAACAGACAATAGACACGGCAACCAGTAAGGGAGCCGCAGGTTTTGCTCTTGTACAAGTGTTGAGATCTGGGTAGAGGTGGCATGCTGAAGACAAAATCCTAAGCAAAAGTTTGAGGCGGCTATCTACAATGCCGAGAAGATCCTCAGCACGGTTCGTCAGAGGCGTGAAAGTAGGTCTTTCGACATGCTTCAGATGTGAGAACGTAGATTGCCTTATAATGTTGATTTATGGATAATCGAGTCATATGCAGATAATTGTAGAGTGCCGAAGTTCTGGATGGAGGAGATGTATTAGCGGATGGTGTGCATGTCCACGATGGGTGTGCTGCACGAGGGTGGTTGATCTGAGCGTCGACTCAGGGAGGTTTATAGAAGAAGACAAGAGGTCATCAAGACTCGATCCGCTCGTGAAGAGAGCGACGGCTGAACAGAAGAGAATGTCGCGCAACTTTTCAACAAAATATGTTCATCCCTTCCCATACTAGCAGCATTCCCTAAAGTCGAAGAAAGTAATATACCACGATATACAACATGGAGACATTGAATAAGAGTTTCTTCATAGCCAAAGCCGTATGTACGCACGACAAGCGACAAGAAGAGGATATACTTGTGATATGCGCTACCTCCTAGATATAATAGTAGGGCCTCACGCCTACCTAGAACTCACACCCCATGGAAAGTGAATCCTTCTAGGCTAGTCCCAGGCTAACAACGCCTGCCGTTTGTCTGGAACCTACCTTAAGGGTCCAGGCCTAGTTCTACTAGTACTAGGTAGTACCGAGCAGATCGCGTTCCGCTGCTGGCCATGTGGGTGGCTGACTGACTTCCACAAGGACTGCAGTCTTCACGGCCGAGATGCCAATGTCGGGATCTGTTGGAGGACGTGCAGATATGACCTCCCTGTCTACTTTGAAACCCTGGTTTCCTTCTCCTATCTATGCGTATATATCAATATATATGGCCACCATCAACAAAATGATCGTCTAATCACGCCCTCCGGGCCAAAGTGATTGCTTCCCCGCATCTGCCTTGGCTTGGATCGCCAGCCCAAAAGTCCCCTCGGGATACCTTAGCTATAAGCATGTCTTCGCTCTAGCTTCTCATGTCTTTCATTATCAAAAGGTACCTCTCAGCGTCGCTGTAGAGCTGAACATTCAGTCGCTATGGTTTTCATTCCTCCACCATGGGTGCCGGGACTGCCCTTCGATCCGCCGGACTCCATCCCGATCTCTGAGTTCATGCTGAACGATGAGTATGGCAGTCACCCTCTGCATCACGCAAGGGCACCGTTCACTTGCGGTCTGAGTGGAGGAGAGTATTCGGCGCTGCAAGTGCGTGATCGAGTAGAGAAGCTGGCAAGAGCATTGTCGAAAGAGCTTGGATGGAAGCCAAACCAGGGCACAGAATGGGATAAAGTCATTGGTGTTTTCAGTCTGAATGCCGTGAGGGCTCCCTTCATAATAGCACTCTGAGATCACGGGCTGACTTAAGGGTACGAGGAAAGATTGATATCATACCGCTGTCATGGGCCATCCACAGCTTGTCAGGCATCTCTTCTCCAGCCAACGCGGCCTACGGACAGGCCGAGCTCGTGCATCAGCTGAAGTCCTCCGGCTCCAAAGCTTTGTTTACGTGCCTACCGCTGTTGCCATTGGCCTTGGAAGCTGCAGCCCAATCGGGAATCGCGAAGAAACATGTCTACCTGCTGACTCTGCCCAAGGAGGCCACTGGGGGTCTAATCTCACCACCGGACTTCAAGACTGTGGATCAGTTGATTGAAGATGGAGCCAGTCTACCGCCACTCGAGAAATTGAAGTGGGAGAAAGGTCAAGGAGCTCGGCAAACAGCTTTCCTCTGCTATAGCAGCGGTACATCAGGATTGCCTAAAGGTGTCATGATTTCCCACCGCAACGTCATCTCCAATACACTCCAAATCGCAACCTTTGAGAAGCCGGACCGAGATTCGAAGCAAGAACTAGGCAGTAAATATAGCGCTACAGAGGTAGCTTTGGGTCTTTTACCACAAAGTCATATTTACTCCTTGGTTGTCATTTGTCATGCAACAACTTATAGAGGTGATCAAGTGATCATTCTTCCTAAATTCGAGATGGGCTCCTTCCTCAACGCTATCCAGCGATTCAGAATCAATACGCTTTTTCTTGTGAGCCAACTACTCCACCTCCCGTTGCCCAAACCCGGTTATACCTATTCCTCTGAAGAAGTGACCGAGATTATAGCAATCGTTTGGCGGACGCGGATACTGATCTCTCCAATACACAGGTCCCGCCCATTATTATCGCTATGGCCAAGAATAAATCCTTACTTGACAAGTTCAATCTCGACTCGGTGCATGTAATTTTCACTGGCGCGGCTCCTCTAGGTGAAGAGACATCGCTTGAGTTACAGTCTCAGCATCCTCAATGGGCCATTAGACAAGGTTATGGTAAGTACCTTGGCATTGTCTCTATCTGCACTTTCAATTAATCTTTAACACAGGCTTGACCGAGACAAGCACTGTCGTTCTATCTACTCCGACCCACGATATCTGGCTTGGTTCCTGCGGTTCTTTGCTCCCATCATGCAAAGCCAAGATTGTTTCCATTGAGGGCAATGAGATCACAGGTTATGACCAACCGGGCGAACTGGTCATCAAGTCACCTAGTGTTGTCCTCGGGTATCTCAACAACGACCAGGCGAACAAGGAGACGTTCCAGGATGGCTGGATGAGGACTGGAGACGAAGCTATTGTCAGAAAAGGACCCAATGGGAACGACCACTTCTTCATTGTAGACAGAATCAAGGAGCTGATTAAGGTCAAGGTACACGTGGTCTATAATATTCTATTTCGAACATATGAGCTAACCGTGTACCAAAGGGCCTACAAGTTGCACCTGCTGAGCTCGAAGCCCATGTACTCACCCATTCGGCTGTCGCGGATTGCTGCGTCATACCTGTCCCTGACGATGCTGCTGGAGAGCTACCTAAGGCTTACGTGGTCAAGTCGTCGTCTGTCGGGCTCGAGGACAAGGACCGTATGATCGCTCGAGATATTCAGAAACATGTGGAGCAGCATAAGGCCCGCCACAAATGGCTACGCGGTGGCGTTGCATTCGTCGACAGCATCCCCAAGAGCCCCTCTGGCAAGATCCTGCGTCGATTATTGAGGGATCAGGAAAGGGAAGCCAGGAGACAGAAGAGGGCTAAACTTTAAACCTCATGTCCCGATTGTTAGAAGCGTGCATTCATCATTGGCAAACCATTCACCGAAACGTCGTCCGCATGGCATCTGTTTTCTGCATCTATCACACCTCATGAATTCAAACAAACTGCAATTTTGTTTCAGTTCCAAGACTCAATGCACCCTTCAAGTTGGAGGCTGGTTCGTAGCGCTAGGATACGCCGTACTAGGAGGATAGAGCCTTTGATGACCGCACTAGGCTTCGCACATCGCAGATCGCCACGAGGTGCAATCATAATGACAGCAGCAGTGATAGGAGCCCTGGCTGACTAGACTGGTGGCCCCTGATTAGATAGCCAGATTAGGACTAGCTAAAGGGTTAATGAAGCGAAAGTTACAAAAGATATCCCCAGAATTTCTCGCGAACCGGCCGTTGTATTTATAAGCATGTTCCTGACTCCGATGAACCTACCATGCTCCCTTTCTCTAATAGACCTAAGCCAGAAATCTCCAGCTGCCGGGTAATGCTATAGCAGCTCCTCAGACCTCCCAAACGTCTCGACTATACTCACGATTCCCATCATGGATCCCGCCCAATCCCACGAGGACGAAGAATCTCTCGAAGATGATGGCGCTCTCCTCGACCTCGCCGAAGCCGCTGAGGAAGTCTCGGACGACCATGATCATCCCATGGACTCAGATCCGGAAGATGACGCCGGCGAAATCGATATACAGCTGCAGAACGACTCCTCCGCTCACTTCGATCTGCATAACGACTCCATCTTCGCGATAGCGCAACATCCCCTCAACCCCTCCATAATAGCGACCGGTGGGGGCGACGATACCACCTACGTCTTTTCAACCGATCCCCCATCACCGCCCCTCCCTGCATCCTACGAATCGAATCCCGAGCCTGGTCGAGCCTCTCTACAACCTTTAGCAAAAGTCACAGGCCATACGGACAGTATAAGCGCGCTCGCATTCACTCTACCAAACGGCGACTACCTCCTCTCAGGTGGCCTTGATAGCCGTCTTCGCGCCCACTCTACCAAAGTACAATCGTACCCTCTTGTTGCCGAAGCGCAGGAAGATACGGGTGACATCAACTTTCTCTCGCCGTGCCCACATCCCTCATATTCCAACACGTTCGCGCTAGGCGGTTCCAATGGTAGTGTATGGGTCTACACAGTCGACGCAGCGGATCATGCGGCGCCGTTACAGATATTACAGACATACTTCCTACATGGATCGTCTTGTACAGCTGGCGCTTGGACTCCGGATGGGAACTTACTAGCAACTGTCAGTGAGGACGGAAGCTTCTATGTCTGGGACGTCTTTGGGGAAGCTTCTGCTGGCGGGATAGCGGGAAGTGCGGGCAGTCAGGCTGTTGTAAGCTTGACGACCGAAGATCAGCGATTTGCCGTCGAGGGAGGCCTGTTCAGCGTCGCCATTGCTCCAGGAGGAGCCTTCGCTGTTGTAGGTGGAGCGGAAGGTATGTTGAGAGTCATTGGGCTACCTAGGTTGGCCACCACGGCGGAGTCCGCTACGAAAAGCATGAAAGGCGGAGGTTCGAAGAATAAGAGCGGTGGGGGAGAGAAAGCTGGGGTACCAGGAGCTGCAAGTTCAGGGCAGGCGAGGCAGATACTGGAGAGTTTGACCGTACAAGATGGTAATATTGAGACGCTAGCGTTCAGTGCGCCGCCACTCACACTGTTGGCTGCTGGTAGCACGGATGGTTCTATTGCGCTATTAGATACAGCCCGCCGTTTTGCTGTTCGGAGACTCATCCGGGAAGCTCATGAAGAGCAAGCGGTGGTGAAAGTCGAGTTCGCCCCGAGCCCCAATGGGCATTTGCTTACGAGCTGTGGCCTTGATGGCGTGGTAAGGCGATGGGACACCAGAGGAGGAACGGCAGCAAGTGGGCAGGGGCTTCTGCAGGAGTGGCAGGGGCATGCGGGAGGGGAAACAGGAGGTGTGATGGGCTTTGTGCAGGGAGGTGGGAAGAGGATCGTGACGGCTGGGGATGACTCAGTAAGCTTGGTGTTTGAGACCACTTGATGATTTTCATGAAGAAAAGGAAGATGCATAGCGTTGGCGCAATGAAGGGACGATTTGGAATAGATATTGCATGGCCCTGCTCTGGCTCGAGGGACATATTATGGAAAGCTGCTCTGCATGGGTGAATATCACCATTCTGTCCAAGCTATACAAATTTCAAGCAAAGTCCTATCTGGAGGACATATAAAATTACCGTCTGGAATCTCATTCGATCATCTGCAATCCGAGGTGGCCAAGAAACCAACCAATCAACTCCCCCCAGCCACCTCCGCCCTTCCCCAACGTCACCTCCTCGACACGCCCACTCGCAACACGCCCCCCTCCTCACCGCTCCCAAACTCAGGTACCAACGCCTCTACAGCCTCGCTCACAGCGGTTTCGCCTCACACAGCAGGGCCCACATGCTCAAAGCATGCCCAAACGCTCCGAAACGACGTGCTACGCCAAAGGGGAAATGAGAGAAAAGAGGCAGTACAAGCGGAGTGACGCATGACGGACGTTGCGATGATGATATCTCTCAAAGTTACGTCTACCGGGTTCGGTGACTCAGGCAGCCGTTGTGGCCTGAATTGCCTTCTTTGCGAAGATTTGGGGGGGTCATCGAATCGGATTTCGACGCATGGCCTGGATCGGAGGGTGCTTCACTTCGACGTGGCTTTGATGGGGGGGGGGGCGAAGGGGGCGAAGGGGGGGAGGTGATGTGAATGATTGGGCTTTGGGGGGTTGAGGGGGGCTCGTTCGCATTTGGTTCGCATTTTGGAGAAGTGGAATATCTGATCCTTTTCATTCAAGGTTTAGACGATGGTTCAGTGCGAATGAAGGTAGGTTGGATGTTTCTTGGGTTGATTGTATGTTTTGACGTTTAATTTGTCTATTGGGAAAAGAAATCGTGATGTAAGAGTACTTGATGTAACGAAGGTGTTCTTCCTCCTCGTCTCCATTTCATATGAAAATTTACAAATTGGTCCAAACGCTAGGGAATTGTTGGTGTAGGTATAAAGGCCGTTAGACATGCTGTGAAGCGCCGGCGATTGCTCGCATCTATTATTCTCCTTTCATGCTGCTATACAGATATCAGCAACGCTAAATGGGCAATGCGAGAACGCGGTGAATTTGATGGGGTGGTGTGACTGGCGAATTGGAGATCGATGAAATGAGGTGCAGAGGGTGGAGCAGGTCTGGACAGTCTGTGGTCCCACGGATGGTGACTAAATCGCACATGTGAGCAGCGGGACTAAGATTTTCCAGGAACAACTCACTATTGCCCTCTAAGTTTATCTTGGAGCCCTTGCTTAAGTCATGAAAGGAAGAACCCAGAGACAGGACCTCGACTGCCTCCCTCCGGCTTCTATGGCATTGTTTTGGCGTATCCATCTCGACGGCGCTGGCAGTCGATGTTGGTGCAATGCGTGTCAAGCTTGATTGACAGTGGGCCTGAACGTTTGCACCAGCCGCACGACCATCTGCGGTGTACAGGTTCTGGTGCACGATGACGAGGAGGAGGAGGATAGTGAGGTAGGTCTGCAGTGCGGCCGGACATGATTGCTTAGTCTGTCTCGTAGACAAAGAAATCGACAGCGACAAGGTGGATGATTGAACGTAGTCGACTCTTCGTTCGCTGATGAAGTGCAAAGTTGAGGGGTGGTGTGTACGTCTTGGGGACCGGGGTAAGACTTAGTCTCTCAGTGTATGTTTTGCTTCGATGCTTTGCTTAATTTCGTGAAGGAACTGTTTGTTTGAATGTTTGACAACTGACTGCCGGCCTCTCTTATAAGGGACAGATCAAGCAGGCAAGGGTCACGAAATTGTGAAGCGCTTTGAGCGAGACTTACCGGGTCTCCATACACGGTGATGAGGCATGGCCCTGAAGGGGCGGCCCACAATATCCATGCCCTTTCAAGAGGGCGAACGATGCGGGTAGACCGAGCGAAGAGGAACTCCGTCATCTTCCAACAATCATTGCAGATCGTACAGATGAAGAATGTGGTTGATTACCGGGTGCGATGGCGAAGCAACGTACTCAAAGCCGTCATTGGTCTTGCAGCAGGCGTCAAGTCCTCCCTAACTCGGTGAGTACTTCGCTAGCTTTTTGAGTTCGGAAAGGAATCCGAAGACATCGTATCGCGCTGCAACTCGAGACATAAGTACAATGAGGCATCAATACAATCAGGGCATTGTTTTTCCGTGATGTTCCTGATACGACCATTGGAGGCCACCGCATCAAATTCAAACAATCCCAAAGGGTCTCAATGCAGTAACGCGATGCGTGAAGATATTTTGGTAGCATTGTCAGGGGTTGGGCCTCACCGGCTTCCTCTTCCGTTACCGAAAATTTGGCAATGCAACACCATCATGCGCATTCAGATGCTCAATCGCATGAGCTTCCCAAACACCGAAGGCAGAAGCTGTGCGGAATACTTCGGGTGAACGATTATCATGTGCTTTTCGTAGATGCGGTGTGTTCCTGCGCCACAATCTGCAGCCTTGACAGTTCTAAGGCACCCTGCCCGGTGTGTTTGGGATTAAAGCCAATTCGCAACATGTCATAGAAGCACGTTGCAAGCTTCATCGATTCTTGAAATGTGGTGCGCGAGTGGCTGAAGTTGCGGAGAACGCTTTCCTTGCCATGAAGTGCTTAGCTGAGCAAGGCAACCATGGCGACGGAATTAGTAGCCGAAAAATCACACGGTTATGGCATAATCTAAGATGACTGGTAGGCGTAAAGAATCCCTCGAGACTTTTGATGCCATGGTGCACTGGCTTCTCAAGCGTGTCACCCAAAACTTCGTCAGATACAGGATTTGATCAAGTCTGCGTCCGCTCGGTCAGGCAGGCAACGAAGTATCGTCCCTATCATGTAGCTTCCTGGCTGAGCGGAATATCTTTCCACTCAGCTGCTAGGCTCGTCAACCTTCGAGACCCGGTGCCTATGCAACATTCCCAGATACTGCCCAGCTAAAGTTGAAGAACGGCCGGATAGTATGTAGCATAGACCAATCAGGTGGTTCTTGGGCTTACTTACATACCTTGAAGTTACGAACTTGGTCAACGCAGTCGGTCCTTGAAATGTTAAGTATTTGATATCTAGAACAGTTGAAAAAGAAGAGTATTCTAACGAAAGGTCTTGTACAAGCATGCTTGCTTAAATCTGATCGACACATGATTGGTGATGTAAATTGACCTTAAGAAATCAAAGTCTCTGTTTTTGAATGGGGAAGTCGACACTGAAGGCCGCCAGCAAAATATTCAACAACGTCCAAACTTTCGCCCGTAGTCTCAAGAGCTATCGTAGACAGTGAAAACCCCCATGAGAACTTGTGACAAAGGTCTTTCAGAACAAACATCAAGGACTCAAATAGCAATCGTCTATCAGCTGGGTAATTGCCCAAAATAAACCAAGAGCCCCCAAAACAGTATTCTGGGAGTCAAACAACCTCCAAAGGCCAAAGTCTTGTACTAGATGGTGTTGCCACAACACTGCACCAGCAGATCCGAGACGTGGCAGCACTGACTACTCGGTACGACAGAGGTGACACTTCTCGTGGCCGCAAACCCCAGATGCCGTCAAACCAACGCATCCGAGGCAAAGCACGATGCTCTGAGGACCGTTATTGCACACATGACAGAACCAGGATTCAGGACGCACTATTGGTGCCACTATTACATGGTCTGCTGGTGCATCGTCTCGGGCTGGTAGGCCACCCTGGGTTGGTGGATCGCCCAAAGCTAGTTGAGTGCCTGTAGCGGGCCTTTGGACAATGGTGCTCGGCTCGGAAAGCTGGCTGTTGGGGAAACCACTTGCTTCTTCGATGCTAATGACGTGGAGTGGACCATGCTGAGCCGACTCGGCAGCAGGGAACGGCACGTGACGGGATGTTTCTTGGGGCAAAGGGTTCTCTTGAGGGTCTGGTGGGGGTGGTAGGGTCGATGAAGGTACGCTATGGATTGGTGCCAGAGGATGATCGTCTGATGTGAGTGTTGGCGCTCGAATCGCATTCCTTCCACGACGAGATTTGAGGGTGGGAGGGCACATTGTTATTATGCTGTGCCCCTGACTTATAGGCAAGTCTTGTTGTGAATAGAAGGGGAGTGAAAAGGGATTCAAAGATAGTAAGAACAATTCGAATATCAGACCATCAATTCTTAGTGACTGAAGAACATGGATCCCCCGGTCTTAACTTTATATAAACTTGGGCACATAATCCTGAACAGTGACGAGGATGCTTTTATAACTAAAAATCACGGTCAAAAGAGGGATTTGCATTAAGAAGGCGCCAGACCCACTGCAACGTCGATGTGGAAGGGAATGTGGGAAGATGAAAAGGAAAAAGCGGGGCAAGATTGAAATCTTCGGCGCCCTGCCCACTGTCCTGTGATGTATACACAGCCTACACACGGGCAATTGGACGAGGAAGATTATGATATACTTCGAATTCTCATCAGTCTTCGGGCAAGACGAACGGGCGAAGCAAAAAGGATTGTGACCCATGAAACAAGCTGGAGCCCCATCGTGATCGGTGTCAGAGTTCATTAACATCATACGACCTTGTAACAAGATAAGCCCCCGTCCGAAGTGACTCTGGTGGGTCCAGCTTTGGATTGGAGACTTGACCCTGTAGGCAAAGGAAACACAGCCATTGCTTCCGAGGGTGTGAGTGTCTCATAGCTGGGCAAATAGTTTAGGGAGGCACTCAGTAACCTTTGCCACTTTGACGCTTTGCTGGACGATGTCAGGGACGTTACATCGAGGGTTGTTGTGCGGGTGAGCCGTTACCATGAGGTTCACAAAGCACGGATCCGTGGTAGCGGTACATGACATCGGATATTCCATGTCAAGGAAGATCTAGACGCACTCAGCCTATTATCTCGGGCAGTTTAAGGGCCAGAGATCGGAGAAGGCCGTATCCGGGGATACCTTGAGAGCGTACTGCATCCTGGGAGAGACGCTAGATTAGCTTCGGAGGGCAGGCAAATAAAGTTGGCATGCTGCTGAGCTAGGCCTTGGATCGCAATAGAAGCTTCATCTATGCTCCAGGGCACAACCACTTGAGTAGACGCTTCATCTTCATGCTCAATGCTTGGAAATTGAAAGTAAAGGGGGCATTTGCGCATAGCCCCTCACCGGGAACTCCGTTGTGTTTCCTTCATTTCCGCACAAGTGGTGACTTCCGATTGCCTGGTTGCCTCTTTGAAGGATTTTGGGCTGTGTGATCTGCTTCCAATGGAAAGCTGCATATACTTGATCATGTGATGGTAATGGTTGCTATGAGCCATGCCAGCTTGCTCACCGAACTTTCGAGTGACTTTTGCATTTCAGGAGCACGAGGAGGTGGATGTTGCCATGTTGGGGTTCGACCAACAACCACAATAATTGACGGGAGAGGCACGGATACACACGCGCGTCTAAGTACGGCGATTGATGCACGTGTACTTCATACTGAAACCATTGATGTACTTTACTTGCAGCCTGATGCCTGACACGCAACTGGGTGCATTTTTCCCATACATACTTTCATGTGGTGTGTTGAGACCCACGTCACCAGATCCTTTGTAGCATGGGTTGTTGACAACTCGGGGCCAATACCGGGCCCTACTTCATAGCAGTCTTTGATGGCCGAAGCATCATTCAATCACAAAGCGGCGAACCTCTGGACATCGCGAGTCATCCCACTAATCCTTGTCGGAATTGTCGGGTATGTCACTTGGGTAGTAGTTGTGCTTCTATGCGGTGAGCTGGTGTGTCGATCGCAAACCTATGCTTGACTAATGAGACCAGTTAATTACCTTCTCAACCCTTCGCCGAGCCTTCATGATCCACGTCATGGAGCAGCAATCACAATCCTCGTGCTATATGCCATTCTTCTACTTTTCATAGGTGTCACCTACTTCCGTCTAATCTACACGGTTACTGCGCACCCAGGATACGTCCCCCGAGGCCCCCAATGGCACTCGAAGCAACAGAAGGAAGCAAGAGCCAAGAGGCAGCACAGAAAGGATCGCAATAATACGGACAGTCCGAATTTAGCGAAAAGACAGGGGGAACATGAGGACTCGATCAACGGAGCAGACAGAAGATTTGCTGGTGGTGCCTATACGGAGGGAGCGTTTGATGCGCCGACGACCACAGAACCGGCGCCTGGCCTTCAGGACTTCTACAACAGGAACGTCTTTGTATGCCAAGGAGATGGTCGGCCAATATGGTGCTCTACATGCGAAAATTGGAAGCCAGACCGAGCTCACCATTGTCGTGAAATTGAGCGATGCGTCCGTAAGATGGACCACTTCTGCCCTTGGTAAGTGTCTCACACGGAAGCATCTTAGGGAATGCTCTTGCGATAGAGATTCAATCCTAACCTATATGGTAATTGGGTCCGAAGACAGGTGCTGATGAGTTCCAGGGTTGGAGGTGTAGTTTCTGAAACATCGTTCAAATTTTTCACTCAATTCGTGGCATGGACTGCAGTCTATTGTGCATTTAATCTTGTTGTGATGGCATACTTCCTTGCAGAGTACAGGAGCAAGGTGAGCAAATTGCAGACTATTGCCTACATATTACCTTAGATCGCGGCCCCCACCACACCCACAAGGCTCTGGGGTAATCAAAGCCTCAAGGCAACGAACGCCTTGAACTTGGATGGCGCTCGTGTCTCAGATGAAACATCTTATCTACAGAGCTTAATTCAACGTCTGCGCAAGCATCAGGCTGACGGGTACGATGGTAGACACATGACCTGAACGTCCACTGGCTCGTTACCTTGTGCCTGTATGTTGATCCATCTTGCCAAGACGTATATTTTGAGCTGACGACGCCTCAGTGGCGCCCTCTTCGGTCTGTTCACCATGGGCATGACGGGCAGCTCTCTTCAGTTCGCTATTATCAATTCCACAACTATTGAAAACCTGTCAAGAAAAACCATCGTCTGGACGCTGGCTGTATACATGTCCAGGGCTCCACAGATATCGCCAGGCATTCGAACGATTTCGTTCTCCAACGCACAGAATGTTTCAACCTCCCCAGCGCATCCCAACCAGGACCCATCAGATGCAATAAGAACTTTTGCAATACTACACACAAAACCTGGCGAGAACCCGTTCGATCTGGGCCCATTTAGGAATTTCAAGTCAGTCATGGGAGATTACTGGTACGATTGGTTCCTACCGTTCAGATACAGCCCTTGCTGTGATCATGACCGTCAAGATGGTCAATTTGCAACAGGTCCGGTTGTTGACCGAATGCGAAAAGAAGCGGGCTTCGCTTCACCATTGGAGATAGAGACCGAAAAATCGCACAGAAAACGCAGGCGGAGGCGCCGGCATCGAAGTGTCGCCCCTGCGCCAGATCAGCTGAATACAGAGAAGATCCCTGTTCCAAATGAGAACTCACACTTTGATACCGCACACAACGCGGCTGAGATCGACTTGGAAAGCGGTCTCGGGCAAACTAACGGCTCAGTATAAGAGATTTATAATTAACAGCGTTGACATTAGCCTTGTATAGATCTATGATTAAAGATAGAAATCCTTCCATAATATTGACATCTTCATATGGCATGTGCAGCCTACCTTTAAGAGCGTTAAAATAAATCCAGTCACGGGCCTTTCAAGTCTCTGTGGCAATAGAGTATGCTTCAAGAGAGATAGTGATACTTGAATTCGAACAGGAAATCCTAATCAAGCTATCCAAGAAGCGAATGATGAAGCGTCCGAACAAGTACAAGAATCAAATCAATAGGGACTTTCCAATGCCCGATGTTGCCATCTTCAAGTCTAATGCCACGCTATGCCGCTCGATAAACGAATGAGCACCCAGAAACAGTTCAGCGACAAAGCTCTCCGAGACTCCCAAACTCCATTCCTTCGTTCCAAGCAGTCTCCCCAGCCTCGCGCGCCAGTCTCCCTCTTGAAGCTTCCGAGCCGTCCCAGCGTGGTATACTGGTCTCCCACTTCAGACCCTCGAAAGGAATCATGTCTTTAGGGTGGTACAACAACCGCATTTCCTGTGTGGGCAATTCGCACACAATACTGGACAGAGCTTTGGGTTGTTCAGGTGGGTGCAATGGGAACATATCCACCACCCACGCGTGGAGCCGGAGTTGATGATGGCTGCTGTCGAGCCACGGTGATGAATGCTGGGCTGAGTTGGAGGGAGGTTGGAAGCAGTCTCAGCCTGGGTTGGAACTGGAAGGCTCGACATATTGGTGGAATGGTATTGGAAAGTGGCGGATTGCAGTGGTAGTGGTTATGGAAAAGTACTGTGAATGCGAGCGCTGTACTTGAATGATATCTTGAATGGTGGATCTGTTAGAAGGCGAATGGAGATACTCGTAACAGGCTTTGAGAATAAATCGACGTTCGATAAGGGAGGTGAAATCAAGAGAGCCATGCATGGTCATATAGTATTGTGACAATGGTACAATGGAAAAGGAAGCAGCGACTCAAAGTGCAAGGGCTTTTGGAGACGCCCTTCTCGATAATTCCACTGTAGTAAAGATCTCCACTACACCGCCATGATGACATAGGAGACGACAAGTGTGAAGCACGCCCCGGATTGTGTTACTTCGAATACCGAGTTATTCGCCCAAACAGACCGCACAACAGGTCTGATTGAACCTTTCTCCATCTCTTGACTCCACTGAAGGATTCTTCAATGCCACGATACTGTAACATCGTCATCACAACGATACATAGCTCAGTTTCATGTGACACCGCATTCCCGCCCCATTGTACTTTTGGCAAAGCAAACCGAGAGAGCGCATAGCCTGAATCAGGCAAAGCTGAAGGGACATAACGAAAAGACCAACAGCTGCGCCGACATGATACTTGAGTCTCAACGGCCGCAATGATCTGTCGGTCTACGTAAGGCATCAATGAAACAAATCTGCAGATGACATCGCTGATTGAGACGTCGAAAAGCGCGCCTCAGCATAGGGCCGACAGACCTCGAGAGTAGAGGGCTCAAGGGGCGGTGAAGATTTTCGTTACGCCCGCCAACGTGTAGAATTGTCAGAACTAGACACGGACGCAAATATAAAGCAGGACCTATCATTGTTCAGACCTCGTGACCGAGATATTGTACCCTGTACAACAAGCCCAGTTTGCCCTGGAGTTGGGACTCGGCGCAGTTGCTGGTCATGTACCGGTCTGGCCCTTCATTCCATGATTTGCTTGCGAACAGTACAAGTGACCCAGAAAGGCTGGAGTAGTAAGAATCTGTAAGTGCGTGGACAACGTTGATCGCCCTTTCTTGGACGTCGCTAGCCGCATCCGGCAACATCTACTTGCGGCCATAATGTTGCAACGCACTACTTTCCACTTGAAGATCACGGAGTGCACAATTGAACGTAGATATTGCGAATTCTATTATACAGTGTCTCCTCCGAAGATACATGCGTGCTAGTCAATCTGCCTATGTATGTAGGCCCAATCGGAACCTCTCACGACGAACTCCGCATGATGCTGTATGAATCTGAACGGCCTACGTCCTTACAACTAACTTCGATCCTGTGCACTGCCGGTCGAGCGAAACAATAAGAAAGGTGCTAAACGACCAAGAAGGCCCTCCCTACCACTTCCACATCCTACTTTGAACTCCGGCTGGCCCTGACGAGCCAGCAAGCGATCAAAGCAGGGATACCCGTCTCAAAAACCGAGCGACTCAAAAGAGCCTCCAAGTGAGTGAGATAGATAGAAAGGATAGGGAGGAGCCAATTGATCGACTCGTACAGGACGCAACCAGCTCGATCCTCCGGCTCCCAAGGAAGCTAGCGAAACAAGTGGCACAGACGGTAGAGATATACCAGAGACAGGGAGAAGGTGTAACCGTCGCTGCCGGCAGGCACAGATGAAAAATGAAAGAAAACATCCAGTCGTAATATCCACAACGACAACCACTCGGATCCTCCTCGCAAGCCGATACGTTTGAAGAGAAAAGTATACACCTCGAAACATTCACACTGAAGACCGCTCACTCTCTGTACACAGCTTCCCCCACCCTCCCATGGGCCCGCGTGCCCCCTCCTCCTCCCTCTCTTATTATGGCGAGTCGCCCCACGCCGGCCATGCCGCGAATCTCGTGGTGGCTGGAGTAGGGGCCATCGCGCTCTGCACCAAGCTTGCTGTGGAGATACTTCGGGTTGGTAATACGAGTGGCTGGAATGTGTGTGTAAACGCTTGGTGGGCTCCTCGATGTAGAGTCATGATCTTCTCTGGAGTCAACCAACCAAGCCGTGCCCGGTCGGAAGTCCTCAGCAATAAAGCGATTGCTTGCTTCCTGATGACTTCGTCTGACAAGCGGTAGGCATGATCGTTAGCTTGCATCCACATCTTGCGCTCTTTCGTTACGGCCTGACATTGGCTCCAGGCCCAGAAAAGTAGCATCAACAGACCAGATACCATGACAGCGCCGAAGATCGCTTGATTACAGGTGCGCATGTACCAGGGTTTCTTCTCATTTGGAATGATCATTTGCTCGGGCTCTGTCTGCACAGCTCGAGACTTAGTAGCTCTAGGCTCGGTCTGTACTCCTTGCGACCGGGTATATCTGAATTCAGTCTGCACTCCCTGCGACTTGGTAGATTTGAGCTCGGTCTGTGCTGCTTTAGACTCGGTAGCTCTAAGCTCGGTCTGCACCCCTTTAGACTCGGTAGCTCTAGGCTCGGTCTGTACTCCCTGTGATTGGGTGGATCTGAGCTCGGTCTGTACTGCTTTAGACTCGGTAGCTCTAGGCTCGGTCTGCACTCCTTGCGATTGGGTAGCTCTGAGCTCGGTCTGCACTCCTTGCGATTGGGTAGCTCTGAGCTCGGTCTGTACTCCTTGCGATTGAGTAGATCCAAAATCGGTCTGTACTCCTTGCGACTGTGTAGATCCGACACTGGTCTGTTCTACTTGTGACTGAGTAGACTCGAGTTCGGTCTGCACTCCTTGCGAATGGGTAGCTTTAGTAGGGGCAGGATCCCTAACCATGGAGACTGGAGCACTGCTGACTGCAAAGATGGGTGACCGTTCGAGCTTGGGTCCTTTTGGTGGTGTACCAGCAGGGGCAGGATCCCTAACCATGGAGACTGGAGCACTGCTGACTGCAAAGATGGGTGACCGTTCGAGCTTGGGTCCTTTTGGTGGTGTACCAGTAGGGGGTACAGGTGCGCTTTCCATGTGGAAAAGAGGCGAATATTCAACATTTGGTGTTTGCGCTGGAGTCCAACCTTTACCAGTAGCGATTGGCTTGAACTCGCCAAGAGTCACCGTCTTATTTTCTTCCGTGGGAATCCAGCTTTCATTGGTGGAAGGTGGCTGAAGATTACGAATCGTCACCGTCTTCTCCTCCTCCTCCGATGCTTCATCATTACCACTCTGTATACCAAAGTCGTTAAAATGTTCTCCCATTGAGCGTTGGAGCTTCTTGTCCAATGAGCCTTGATCTTCGTCAGTGGAGTAGCCACCCTGTGTCATGAGCTTCGAGGAGGCCTGGGCTTCTTTGATGGAGCCTCTCGGTGTGTTCTGCTGGAGCCTCAGGTCCTGATTGGCCTTCTTCAAGTCTTTCTTCGCCTGCACCAGTTTCTTATTCTCCTCCACCATACTCAGAATCATCTGCTCCTTCTCATCAAGCGAAGCCTTAACCGCTGCGAGATCGTCTTCCAGTTGGTTCTGAGTGTTCACCCAGTCTATCCTCGACTCCTCGAAGCTATCGACATGTGCGCTGAGATCATCAATTTCAGCCCGTCTCTGCTCGATACCAGATGATTGAATAAGCTTTCTGCTGTCTTCCACCCCTTTCTTTAGATTTGCGTTGGATTGTTTAAGTCGGGCTTCCTTTGCCTCAGCTGCGGCCTTAAAGTCCGCCAAATCTTTCAAGGTTTTAGTGACCTTTTTCTCACATCCTACCACTTGATTTGTCTGGGTCTTGGCTTTATGCTCCAGAGCAGTGTTAGCCTTTTTGAGGGTCTCGATTTCGGTTTTAAGCTTTTCGAATGTCTCTTCGGTAACCTGTGTGCGTTTCCCATCCTTGACTGCCTGTTCGACCTTCACTCTCAGTGCTTCTTCCGCTCTGGTGTACCTGTGGTTTAGCTCTACGCGCTCGCCTTCTGAAGAAGATAGCCTCTTGCTGGTTTCTTTCAGCTCCTCCTTCAATTCCTCCTCCGTTTTGAGATGTTGGTCCGTAAGTTCGGCTACTCTATCGGAGAGCTTCTTGACGAGGTCTTTCGCCACCTTGTCCGCTTTTTGCCGTTTACGGAGCTCGTCCATGACTTCGGCTCTCGTAAAGGTTTGTTTGGTCTTGTTGCTGTCTTCCAGCTTCGGCTCGGTAGAGTCCGCCTTGTCTGGCATACCTTGGGCGCTCATGGGGGGGGTTTGAACTGCTGCGGGCGTGAAGTCGGAGCGGTGCCCGGTGGCTAGAGGCGTAGCCTCCGTGGTAGGGGTTGGCAACATTCGTGACGTGAAAATGGGGTCACGGTCGCTGGGTAGAGGTTTAGTATCTGTAGTGGGCTTTTGAAGTGCCTTAGGCGCGTTTACAGGGCCAAAGACGCTAGGTAGATGAACAGAATTGATTGTGAATCCGGCTCGCACGGGTGACGTAGTGCCGAAGACGTGAACGCGGTCTGGTGAAGTGGATGAGCTCGACTTGTTCGTGAAACCAGGTTGTGTAGGAGCTTTGGTGCTGACAACTTTGACGGGTGCTGGTGAAGTGGATGAGCTCGACTTGTTCGTGAAACCAGGTTGTGTAGGAGCTTTGGTGCTGACAACTTTGGTGGGTGCTGGTGAAGTGGCAGGACGCTCATTGGTATTGACAACTCTGACGGGTGCTGGTGAAGTGGCAGGGCGCTCATTGGTATTGACAGGAGTAGATCGCTTCTCACCAAGAAGCTCCAGGTCGAGATCGGAGAGTTCCTCGTTGGACCCCATTGGGTAAGCACGTGATGTGATGTTGGTGGAATCCGGACTTTGTAGAACAAAGAATATTGATGGTGTTGAAAATGTTTCACCGGATTTGTGGGTGATCGCGGTTGTTCTTAGCGCGCTTTGTTTTTGATATTGAACTCCAGTCGCCGGATTCAGATGACGCGCGAGTCTAACAACTCAAGGGTGAGATGGCCTTTGTCGTAGTCGAGTCTTGTTTTTGGCTCGGAAGATTTCAGTGAATACTCTCCTCTTCGCTCGTTTTTTGTGTTCAAGAAAGGTAACAGGGCATTGTATCAAAGAAGCCTACGCTCGACTGCCGTAAGACTGTCATATCGCTCTCGTATACTTGGTTGCCATCTCGTCTCAAAGTAGCTTCAAATGGTGTCCGTTGGACATCCTCCGCCCTTTTTCAGCAACGTTGCAGGCAGCGATTTTGCTACATCTCCTCATCCAAGGCAGTATTCATTTCTCAGCTACTTCAAAACTCACTTCATAGAGATACAGCCGCAAGGGGCTGGCTTTTGCAATCTGTAGCTAATACCTTTCAACACGTTCTTCAACTTACTTCAAGTGGCAATATTTAGTACCCCTGAGCCTATGATCAGCTCGCACACAAGATGCTCGAGCAAGAGATGCCAGCTTTCCGAAAGTCCAAATCTCAAGATCCTACCACTTTGGCCTTAATCCAGTGATACACCGGTTGTTGTAGCCTAGCGACTGTCGACCAATGGATACAAGTCCAATAGGGTCTTTGAGTCTATTTTCAGCCTGGGTGCGGAATAGGATATGCGATTATAAAAAGGCAGACCTGAAAGATGCATCACTCAAGACTGCTTTCGGTATCGTTATACAGCGGTCTGAGTCCCAAACACTCACGACCTTCACTAGTATCCAGTACTGAAGCCCATACTCTGATTCTTACAAGTAGCTAGCGAAAGCTTACTTGTGCAATGACATGTCGTTCTTGCAAGTGTGAATCCTAATGTGGCTTTCAATATCCCGTCAAATTCTGTAAACCCAATATTCTGGCAAAAAGGCAAGTCACAAAGGTTTTCTTTTTTGATGCGAGGGTCAGAAAGATTTCCAGTCGTGAAGTTCGAGACACGTGAGTCAGGCTACCCATATGATTTATCATAGCGACTCTGGACCTGATATGATCAGTAACGCTCCATAATCAATTTCTACTTCTTGGCTACTTTGAAGTACGAGGAAGCTTCAGTCATCCGATAACAATGTTCAAAGCTTGCCAGGAAGCAAAATAAAAGCAGTGAAGGCTATCATTGTGGCGCAATATCGGTAGCGTTTGGTTCACTGTGGCCAGAATGAGTCGAGCGTTGAGCCTCCCTTGCCCATTCAACGTATGGGAAATTCATTTTGCTGTGTGGACTCACAGGAGAATAGCTCAGTGAAGAGCCGAATCATTTACGAGGTATCTGAATCCTGGAAAAGAAGAATTAGCAGACAGAGTGGTAAGAGCCTGACCGATTATGGACAAGAGTGTGTCTACACAATCAAACCGACTCTTCCCGATAGCTGTCCTATATATGACATACATTGACACTCTTCAAATGCAGCAACGATGGAGCCGAATGAGGGTGGATAATCTTCAGATGTTCGTACTTGATGCAGCTGTCAGTTAGGTAGTCTTGGAATATCCTGCAAAGAGTATGACCAAAGTCATAGGGAGGGATCTAAGTAGTGTCGTTTTTGGAGGGAGAGATGGTCTACGCAAAGGGTGCAGCAATGAAAGGAAGAGCAGTATGGTAGGTGATATTGTACACTGGCAGAGAAGGTTTGAATTATGATAGATTACTAGAACCAAGATAATGCCAAGAAATTGCGGAGAGCTTGGATTTCTGCGAAACGGCGGAGGCATATACACTGTGATGAGCCCGTTGCTATCTATTCTACTACATAGCTTGCTGTTAATCAGCATGATTGAGCTATGATAGAGACGTCTGGACTTCTTCGTCCTGGCCAACGAGCTCTTCCAGACACCTGATTCTCTCCCTATGTATTGTCATGTTCACCTTCAATTCCCTTGTCCAGAAGGCACAGTCACTCATAGATCCCTCTACCCTACCAATATCTAGACCAAGCGATGGCAGCCCTTCGAAAGCCGCCCTATTTCGCTTACAGTTTCGTTTGCCTGATTCCCAAACGCCGCTGCACGAGATCACAGCTGAGCTGTCCTTGTCCGCCACGCGAACCCAGAAACCGAAAGAGTACAAGAAATATATTGGCAAACTGCATTTGAGCGAGAGTTTCCTGTGCTTTTCTACGCAACCTACAAGCTTCCATCCCAGCGCTACTACACAATCTGCAAGCGCATTTACTGGCCAGACGCAGGGTGCTGGACCTGCAGGCAATGGGTTTACCCTACCTCTGTGTGCTGTTAGAAGAGTGGAGAGGCTCCAGACGCCAAATAGCCTGTTTGCGTTGGCCATAACAACTTGGAACGGTTTTACCACTCTGCCAGGTAAGCAGGACAATGCGAGCGATGCACAGCGCTTTACGGTCCAGCTTGCAGGAAGCAGGCAAGCCTCCGAGCGCTTCTCTGACGGACTGAAAAAGGGCTTGAGAGATGGTGTGAAGGAGGTCGAGAATTTGAAAGCTGTTATTGGCGAATGCTATTCCGAATATCTTCTGTCAGGAGCTTCCAAGGCCGAGAGAGACAGCGCTTTGTTATCCAATGGAGTTAGGAAACCGCCAGATGCAGGTCTTGGGATGCTCTTTAGATACCCAGGTGATGCTAAGAAGTTGAGGGAGCAGAGCAAGATGAGGCTATGGAGGGAGTACCTCAGAGGTAGGTATGAATCCAACCCTCTCTTTCAGCAGAGTTAAGGTATCCGTAGACAACGGCCGAAACGCGACACTCATTCGACAACCTACATTCCATAAGCTCATTCGAGTAGGCCTTCCAAATCGTCTGCGCGGAGAGATGTGGGAGCTTACATCGGGCTCCTTATTTATTCGTCTCGAAAAGCCCAGGCTGTTCAAGGATACTCTGTCCAAATTCTTAGGTCGCGAGTCCTTAGCTATCGACGAAATCGAAAAGGACCTCAACCGAAGCCTGCCAGAGTACCCTGGTTTCCAGAGTGAAGAGGGGATTGGACGGCTTAGGAGAGTGCTAACGGCATATAGCTGGATCAACGAGGAAGTTGGATACTGTCAGGCTATGAATATAGTGGTTGCAGCGCTTCTTATGTGAGAGTCCAAACATTGACACGGGACGTCCGACTGACAAGCATAGCTACATGTCTGAATCACAAGCTTTCTTCCTCCTCTCGGTCCTTTGCGATCGACTTCTCCCTGGATATTACTCCACGACCATGTATGGCACACTCCTTGATCAACGTGTCTTCGAGTCGCTAGTTGAAAAGACAATGCCAATACTATGGGAGCACTTGATGAAATCAGATGTCCAGCTCTCCGTCGTGTCCTTGCCTTGGTTTCTGTCCCTGTATATTAACTCCATGCCTCTCATGTTCGCATTTCGGGTGCTCGATGTATTCTTTTTAGAGGGACCAAAGGTCTTGTTTCAAGTAGGTCTCGCCATTTTACGGATCAATGGAGAAGAGCTTTTGGACATCACCGATGATGGTACACTCATATCAATACTTAAAACATACTTCTCAAAGCTGGATGAATCGGCACACCCCAAATCCGAGAATGAGAAGTTGCGTTCTGTGACTAAGTTCCAAGAACTGATGGTTGTGGCTTTCAAAGAGTTTGCGGGCATTACTCAAAATACGATTTCCGAGCAACGAGCGAAGCACAAAGATGCGGTCTTAGACAACATTGAGAGCTTTGCGAAGAGGACTTCCATACGAAATCTTGGACCTGATAGCAAGCGTCTGAGCGTGGATGATCTAGGATTCCTATATGATCGCTTCTATGGCATATTGTATGAACGGGAGCAGAGGATGCAGGTGATGCGGGAAGAGGCAGATAGAAGAGCAACAAGTCGTCGAAACAAGGCTACCGAGCTTGTCACAGGCTTTCCGAGCAGTTCAAGCATTGAGATAGGTCGCGTGGGTCTTGGACCAAGCCCTACGCTAATGAACTACGATGGCTTTAGAGAATTTCTAGCGGGTATCACGCGATGGGCCATCACAGATGCGCCAACCTCGCACAAAGACTCCATCTCGGAGGACAGCAGCATCTATTCAGGCCACAGCGGAAGGACCCGCAGCGTCTCTTCATCTCCTTGGGGTGCAGGAAATTTCGAGCCTGCAGATCACGACTTCATGCAGCGCCTCTATGGCAAATGGAACAAAGGCGATAATGACGGCTTGAGCCTTCAAGATGTGGTTACCGGTCTCTCTCACGTCAAGGGGACGACGGATATAATGACAAGCATTAGCTATTTCTTCGACTTGTACGACGATGATCATGACGGAAAAGTTGATCGAGAGGGAATCCTGCGAATATCGGAAGCCCTCCTCTTCCTGACCAGACGAGGTCTTGGAGGCAGCCCAACACCATCAGCCTCAATACCGGCTACCCTACATGACAGCCTCGACCCCAAGAACTCAAGCACTGACGAAAGATTCCTCAGTAGCGTCAGCGCCTTCATCAGACGTTGTTTCGAATACGCTGACCCTGACCACCCTCAAAACCAAGCCAACAACACCACCATTGCACACTCAGATCTCAACGCCAGCATGGACAGTTTCACAGTCGGCGACTCGGACTCCGAAGAAGATCTCCTCGACCTCGGTGACAAGAGGTTGCCGCTTGACGAAGAAGCTCCCCCTTCATCCGCTCCTTCCCTACCTCGCCGTGCATCCTCATTGAACCACCCAATCTCCAAACCTCCCGCCAAACACTTCGCGAATATCGCCCTTGACCCCTCAAATCCCTTGCACATCACCCTTCCAACTTTTCGTATGGTAATTCTCGCCGACGACCTGCTCCAACAATTTTTCGAATCCGCTTTCGCCTCATCGTTCAATCTCTCCTCCCACCCAGCGCACTCATCTTCGCAGGCAACCCTCACAACGTTCACCTCGCCTATACCCTCCCTGCCTACCGCCCCACGCGGCGGCCTTGTTCCACCAGCCAAGGGCCTGCGAGGCGTGCTTGATAACATCGTCAGCGATGGCATGCGGGTTGCTGGCGAAGCGAAGAAGCGATTCGACGAGGCGCAGCGTGAAATGGAACGGAGTGCATTGCCGCGATCTGAAGCTGAGGAGGATGAAGAAGAGAAAGCCGCGTATGGAGGGGAGAGCGATAGGAAGAGCGTGAGGGAAGGAGATCGGGAGCTCTTAGAAGGCGAGGAGGCGATGGTAGGGGTGG
>JAABUK010002513.1_pt1 | contig 32778 bp, 33 predicted proteins | sample 5559141 | NCBI WGS metagenome assembly JAABUK01 (sample SAMN10711869, study PRJNA513367) | rock metagenome | isolation source: Antarctica rocks | place: Antarctica: Victoria Land, Pudding Butte nord | collected 2016-01-03 | reverse complement strand
ATAGATAAATTTATTAAAATTTATTAAAGTCTAAAAACTCCTACTAAGTTATTATAAGTTAATCTAGTTAGCTACTAATTCCTAAGTATTTAAGCTACTAAAACCTACTTATTTTATACTATAATCTCTTAAAAGTAATAATATAGGATATTTTTACTAAACCTACTAAAACTAACTCCTAAGTACTTATAATACTATAAGTAGGCTATAGATTTTTATAGATATATATACTAAAGGAATTACCTATTATAATTTTAATTTAAAGGGGAGAAATAATAAATAAATAGTAAAGGTATTAAATATATAATTCTTAGAAAGATTAAATATATAATTTACTAATGAGTACGTTATAAGATTAGGGCGATTTTAGTAAGATCGCCGCTAAATTCTTAGCGCGCGGATAAATTTACTGGAAAGTCTGTTCTATAGAGAGACTTTCCCTACCCTCAAGATCGAGTTCAGCAAATGGAAGACTATTGAAGTCACCTTGTGTCAGCCTATGCCGACTGAATGAAACAGCTTTCTATTCATATAATCTGCCACTCAAGGACGTAGCCCTGAGGACAATGCCCTATAATCCGCAAGCTCTTTCACAAATGCTTGGCAAAGAAGCTCACCAGAAGCGGGGGACTTGGTTCATGCAGGATATCTATACATGATTTTCCATCTATGCGCTGTCGCTCAGCCATAATAGGTTTGACTTGCTGCTGCTCTTAATTATTCGACCTAGATGAAGTCGTAATCGTAAAATGTTCATATTCCCAAAACCAGTGCAGTGCTATGCAACCACGCTACGCACCCAAAAAACCCACGGGCAGCATGCTTTCACTGACGGCCTTGGCCATTGCCAAAGTATGGCCCGTAATACTGCTGCTGTCCTTGGCCACTCTGGCCCTGATAAGCCCCCTGTTGGTATTGCTGAGGCTGCTGCTGATATGGCGAAACTTGCTGCTGTGCTAAGATGACCCCCCCTTGCTGCTGCACATGGGTTGGGGCCCACTGCTGGCGCTGTTGCTGGGGATACTGTCCGTACTGAGCGAACTGCTGCTGCTGCTGTGGTGTATAGTACTGCTGCTGCATTGAATTAGGCCCGAAAGCTTGTTGATTAGGTGTTTGAGGAAATTGCCCAGGCATGGCATACTGAGGCGTTGGGGGTTGGGAAGACTGCAGTCTTTGCTGGGCCTGGCCCTGTTGTTGACGCTGAGCGGCGATAGCATGTTGCACCATTTGCCCGTTCATGCCTTTCTTGGCCTCCTTCTTTTCTCTCTCCCGGGCCTCAATGGCACCGACTAAACCACCACCCTGGTGTGAAATGTTCTTCTGGCCGGCCATGTTGATTAGCGGCGATCCCGTAACTCGTGCCACGTTCTCCTGCTCACGAGCTGAAAGATGGGCTGTATGATCTCCAGATGGGTTCCTTATGGGTGCTAGAGCCGCTCGAGAATGTGGACGTACAGGCGCGTCGGTGGAATAGGATGACTGCCTTTTCTGATTTTGAATAGGCCATTCACCCGAAGAATTTCGGGAAATGGCAGGTGGTGTGGCTACCCGCGCTGTAGGAGATTCAGAGCCTTGTCTCCCATGTGCATAGATTGGTGTCATCACACGATTGGCTGTTGCACGCTGCTGCACGAACTGTTCTGGAGTGATCGATTGCTTTGCACCAGGGCTTCCACCGCCAATCATTGCTCCAGGGGACCATGCAATACTTCGACGATTGTTACCGTCGGCAGCTGCAGAAGACGATCTCAGTTGAGGTTCGGGAGTCACCATATTGCGGCTTGGTGGCCGCTCGTAGGAGGCATTTGGAGGCTTAGACGGGCTGCGCTGTGCCACGGGAGGAATCTCAGCCCGATCATTCGAGCCACTTGTATTTCCCAAGGTTCCCTGCGTAGCTGGACGATCATCACTCCGCTCTTGCATCGGCTGCGTCAACGTACCACTAGTCGTTGGCCTGCTGGAACCCTCGGTATCGTAACCTCTGATTGGTCCGAAGTCAATGGCGGGTATGTCGGGATTGAGAGGTTCTGGTGTGGCACCAGGCCGATAGTGTATGTCACCTACTAGTACGTCTTCTTGCTTAGTCTGAACTGTGCCCACGGTTTTCAGTACACCTCGGCGGGGTTTGTCGACGGATGGGCGGCTTCTTCTGGTATCAGTGGATTGACGAGTACTCGCATAGTCAGGAGAGACGGTGGAATCATTATCGTAGACACTTTGATCATCCTGTCCGAAACCATGTTGGCTCTGACTAGTCAATGATTGAGTCTCCTGCCGTGCTAGTATTTGCGTCAATGCCTCTTCGTCGATGTAGCGCTCATTCAGACTATCCAAGCTAAACTTCGATGCAAGCCCTGCGGGTTCGACGGAAGGTGGCGGCGTGCGTGAAGGGACAGGCTTTCGGCCAATGCTGTGGCTAGTGTCGGATCGTTGCGGCTGCGACCGTTGTGAGTCCATTGGGAGAGGCGATGGCTTGTTGATGCCAGCGGTTGGCAAGTTTGCTGCATTTACCGCGGCTTGGGCCTTTTGGTATGGCATGTATGTGCTTGTACTTGCGGATACTGCCGCTGCTTGGCTTGAAGACGGGTTCGGCGGAGATGGCAAGAGGTCGTAGGAAGACATCAATGGCTTATCTTGGTAATATGGAGTGGATTGTGCCTCGTTCGATGGGGAAGGGTCCCTAGACTCATCACGAGACAAGGGTGAGTTGCCGATGGACCCCTCTCGTTTTCGAGGTGCTGCCTGCGTCTTCGCTAATACCAAGGCTTCGGCAGGAGAACGGTCAGCAGTGACTCCAGCGTTGCTTGCGATGATGATTACCCCACGTTGGCCCTGGTCCTCTGGAGCGCTTCCATTCATGCTCCTCTGCGAGTTGCTCCTCCACGCCGCTGCGGCTCCAGCTGCAGCAGTACCTCCAGTACCAGCCTTTCCTGCGTCCGCTAGTTGCGACAATGTCGTGATAGATAACCTGCTGTTAGCACGCCGCATCTCCGCGTTGACTCCTGGCCTTTTCTGGGGCTTCGCGCCCGGTTCATGGCTGAATGCAGGCGGAGCAGCGACTTGAGAAGGTGGAGGAGCTGGATGGAGCTCTTGTTGTATCTCTTGCGGATCAGCTGCAACACCTCCGAAGCGTCGCTCACTCTCGGAGCTGCTACGCTGGCTTGATCCATCGACCTCATTCGCGTATTGCTGCATCTGGGGATTGCGTGCGGCCATACCGATAGGGATCCCGTGAGCAGGGGGAGGAGGGCCCTGCTCGTATTGAGCACGACTTTGCTCGTAAGAAGGTCGGCTGGTCTGCTGCGCAGGTCCCTGTTCGTAAGGAGTTTGTGCCATTTGTGGCGGGCGTCCTTGCTCATACGAAGGCCGACCCATTTGTGCTGGAGGTCCTTGTTCATGCATTGGTACAGCAGGGAGTGGAGCATCATAAGAGGGTCTCGACTGTTCATGTGACAGACGTGATGGCGTGTAGCTCTGCTCTGGGCCATAACGTTGAGTTTGTTGTCGAGGAAGCGTTGACGATGGGGTTGCTGCTGAAAATGATCTCTGGTGCTGTGGACTAGGCCGAGGCGGTGGGAACGGCCCGTTCCCTGTCGGCGGCGCTGAATCCGAGTGTGGTGGAGGCACAGGAGGTGCCTCGGTATGACTGAGTAGAGACGGGGTTGATCTGATGGAAGCGCCGTCCTCGTAGCGTAGACTAGCTCCGCGATTTGGCAAGCTATTCCTATAACCGCGGTAGCTGCTTGCTCTACTCCTAGGCCGGCCTTCTGCTGTCATTTTCTTCATTCGAACGGCCGTCAACTCCTTCATCTTCGATCTCCATTCTCGGTCACTCCACGACTGGCTGCCGGTCTCATGGATCAGTCCAGCCACGTCGAGAATCTCGAGATAACCGTATCGCCTTTCTTGCGGCAACGCAAACATCAAGCTTCGCGTGTCCAGCGTATCTGCAACCAGCCTATTTGGACGGCCATACAAGGCGAAGACGTCGTAGACGGGGAAAAGGTATCGAAGCAACATCTCGAAACCCGTCACGGCAGGGTGAACTTCTGGCATTACGAATACGAATCCATCGGTTGTCGTCTCTGGCGTGGAATGTATAGTGATTGATCCTTCTACCTTCACCAGGGTTGATTGATCGATAAGAGGTTTCGACTGGGGATAGATGGCATACGCCGAGTACGCATCGTTAATAGTCGCAATGGGTTGTGCCTTCTTAGTCTTCTTTGTGTCGTAGAACCTGATATTGCCTCTCAAAGGCGCTGTTCGTTCGTATGCGGACTTCTTCTTTGCCAGCTTCTGCTGCTTCTGAACGTCCTTCTCGTCTGGCGGAGATATGACACACCAGCAACGTCTCCAAGGCGTGCCAGCACCGAACCGCACCCTCGTCCAATCTTCATTCCTGATCTTCGTTCTATCCATGATGACCTTGATGTTATTGAGGAGCTTTCCCTTGCCCGCAATAAGGGAGCCTGTATAAGCCTCTTGAAGTGTAGTGTGCTCAAACATAGCTAACCTTATGGCAGCCGTCCACTGGGTGAGAGAGTGGAGGGAATTGAAGTGGAAGAGGTATCGGTTCTTCCCAGCCGTGGATATGCTGAGGACGTTTTGGAGAGGCTGGACATCGTTCGACCGAGTAGGAAGGGTTTCGATCTGTGGCTTGAGGTCAACAACTCGTAAGTCGTGAGAAGTCATTGTCATTCTACCATTTTGATTGAGGCATCCGCAAGGTTTATGAAGCTAGGAGCAACCTCTCCATCTTGACCTGCGACGTCAAGTGCCGAGGCATCCCACAACGATAGGATTGTGCCTACAAGCTGAGCGAAAGATTCGGTCCAGGATCGATCATTGTTCGTTCGCCCGTCTGGAAGGCTCATTAGTAATATATCCTGTACTGAAGGGCAAGGCTGACGCACGTGTATCAAGATCGTTCAGCTTGAGAAAGTAGCCTTCTTGGTATAATTTGTTACCATGACTGTTGAGAAAAGTGAAGATGGGCTGTAGCTCTGGTACAGTGTCTCCAGCTATCTCCATTGTAGGAGGTTGATATGTTTGGACCATTGACATTGGTCGAATGGAGTTCGATCGTTGTTCTCTTGTTCGCAAGGGAGTTGGCGAGTCTCTAGCTGGCGCAGCTACATGTTTGGGATCAGCTGAGCCAATGGTGTCTTGCTGCGATGGTGGGCCCTGCGGTCCAGAGAATGATGTCGAAGTGGGCGACTTTGGAGCCCCGAAAGCCGTCATAAACGAGAGGACTATGCACAGGGTCAGTATGCATTGGGCAAATGTTTCACTCCCACGTGGCTCCTTACCTCTAGAGCGACCCATCTTGACGCTTCAAAGAGCTTTGAGGCTCGCAGCAACAACGAAGGAATCAGAATGGCTGTGCAGATACAGCTCGCAAACAGTGTCCCACAAAGCCGATCACGGCTCGCTGGGGGCGTTTTCTGGGTTTCCGTTGAAGCCGGAGCTGAATGATGGTTGTTGCACAAGCTGTGCAAAGGTGAACACGATGAGCGGGTAACGAGTGAAAGCAATAATATACAAGTGAATGACAGTGTATACAGAAAGCCAATGTTCAGACGGGGGACTGGGATGGTGACTTCTCCATTGAACGAAACCAGGATATTATTTTTAGAGCTAAGCCAAGCTGGGATAAAGCGATGAACAAATCGTCATCTGAGAGATACTAGCGTCGTCCCACGTAGATCCCTTTCATTTGCGAATCTCAAGCACAATTGCTGGCGAAATGTATGGGATGTGAGCTCTTTAGGAGACCTCTCAGGTTGTCGTCAAAGCTACTACTGTCAGCACGTACTCGTATACGGGGTTACATGTATTTTGTGCACCCGCTCGGAGCCAATCGGAGCCGAAGCTGATCTACCCTGCTGACGACGACGCGTGTTGCGTAAGTAATCCCTACCGCGATACCCGAGGCGCATATGAAACACGATTCCATGATACAGCTTCCCCTTTAGGACTGACATATCGGACCCCGGTAGGTGATCCACCACCCAATAAATTCCCCACAGCAAGCTATTGTTCTCTCCCCAATCAAGTACGATTGCATCCGCAATGAAGCAATGGTAGACGACAAGACCACAGGCGAGCGATTACGATCTACAGCCGAAGGCTTCTGCAAAGCTTTCATAGCCAAAGCTCCGCCTTCAGATACATTGGACAAGTATTTCATCGCCAACCCCAAGATCCTCGAACACGGTCCCGAGTGGGCGAACGAACGTCTCCCATTCCTAGGAGTGACATTCGAGGGCCGCCGACCCAGCAGCAAAGCTCACGAAACATCGGGCAGGACTTGCGACGATTACTACGATCTCCTCACCTCCCTCCTCTCCTTCCACCCTGCCGAAGATACGTTGCCGCCGAAAGAAGAGTTCATGGTAGATCCTGTACGGAAGACTGTCACCATTATGCTACATGCAAGATTTGCATCTGTCAGAACCGGGAAGAGCTGGGAGGAAGATTTTGTCTATGTGTTAAGCGATTTCGATGAGGATTTCAAGATCGGATCGCAAGAGCTTTGGGCAGATCCGTTGAGTGCTTGGGTTGCGGTGGGGGATTGAGCGGTAGATTCGACAGATTGCGGAAGATCAGAGCCGTTGGTCTCAACAAAGCCGTAGGGCATGAGCTTCTCCAGCACTCCAGCAATCAAACTACGAAGCAGACTGTCCATGCTGCGAACGAGGTCAAATGTGTGAAGCTACTGCGGGATCGCACTTATAGATTTGTTGTGCAATTGTAGCATTTAGCTCTGCAGTATGATATAGATTAGTCGTAAAGCCTCCTACATCATGCATGTAATCTCCTCTAGTCATATGTAACTCGAATCCGTGGCGGTGAACATCCTTGCAACAAACAGGATAGCGAGGCGACCCCTTCCTAAAGCAGAGGGTACCCTCTCTCATCCCAGTTATCATAGAGCTGCGCCGAGAATTGAACTTGGAAACTCCTGTTTTTCAGCAATCTTCTAAATTCGCAGCCTTCTGAAGAATGGTGTCCATAAATCAGCGGCAAGCGGAAAGAACGTCAAAAACGCTCCCAACCCTCCCAAGGCCTACAGAACACCAAAGAAAACTGTCAAAAATCTGGCAGAGCACGACGAACATGTAGAGAGTGACAACCTTGCCTTCCGAGAAGCATTGAAAATGCTACCTGATATTATGCTGTTTCACCAACGTGATTCGAACTGGCTCGCTCGAAAGGACGCTAGCTTGAGATTCGCTCAACACTCGGCCAAAGCTTTGATTGAACACGGTATGGGCGCTATAAAAGAGATCATCTCAGGGAAAAAGAAAGACTCGGTATCAACAGGTCCTCAGGGCAATAAATCTCACAAAAAACTTGGGGGACCTCAGGGGAGATTGTACTTCTGTTGGATAAATCCGGTTATATTCGTTCCTGTCAATCGTAATCGACGTACTGAAAAGTGAACTAAGACATCTCAACCAATCATCGGCCTCGAGATTGATTGCCCTTATTTTGATATATATCAAATTTCTAACATCCCGATTAGTACTACCACGCGGAACATAAGATTGCTTTGCTTACCTTGTTGATGCAAGTCAGTGCTTGCTCGCGCTCCTCCACGACACCGACCATATGGTTGTCGTCGCCAAATCGGATTGGAGCACAGCTAACGCGTGCCTGAGTCTTCTTCTTTCACCCAGCCGTCCTTGTGATCGCGATTTCGTATGACGCGAGGAGCGCCCATGGCTTCCCTCAGTCAGGCTCCTGGCCCATCCACTGCTCCCTGACAGCATGGACGTCAATGCCACAAGCGATCGCTTTGGCAACTAGACTTTTCGCTTTCCCAACGACAGGGACATCAATCATCTTCCCCTCAAACGTCCACGCGCCTCTCCCCTGCTTGTCGGCTTTCTCGTCTGCGATCACCACCCGCACAGCCCACGCAACCTCCTCATCACTAGGAGCGAACGCTTTCTGCGCGATAGGGATTTGGTCAGGATGGATACACTGCTTGCCGTTGAAGCCCAGACCTTTGCCGCCTAGGCATTCTTCCTCCATCGTCCTTCGACCTTCCTCGCCTTTAAAAGAGGTGCATACAAGATCAATGGTAGAAGGAAGTTCATGCGCACGACAAGCAGTAGCGATAGCTGATCTGGCATACAGAAACTCGGTGAGCGACGGCGTGCGAGTCAGCGAAAGATCGAGGGCGAAGTCCTCAGCAGCGAAGATCAGGCCGTCGAGCTGAGATGTAGCCGTCTCGCATATCTCGCGAAGGTTGGCGATGGCTTTGGCAGATTCAATGAGAGCTAAGATTTTGATACGACGAGGCGTGGACTCTTCGGGCCCACGGTACGTGCGTTTGTGATTGATAAAGTCGACGGCCCATTGGAGGTCAGATCTGGAATTCACTTTGGGAATCACAATGGTGTCGAGATTGGGCGTATTCGCCTACGTTCGTCAACTCGCTGGGCGGGGAGGACGATGAGGCTGCTGGCGTACCACTTCGTCGATATCATCAGCTTCAAAGCCGGTTCCGACTGCGTTGATACGGACCGCGCACTCCTTGACTTTGGATGGGCGAGGCTGCTCGAGAAGACGTCGGATGTTGGACCTAGCTTCGCTTTTCCGACTAGGAGTGACAGAGTCTTCTAAGTCATACGCTACGCAGTCGGCGGCAAGGCTCTTGGTCTTGTCGAGCATCTTCTGCGAAGAACCCGGTACATAAAGCAATGCTCGCCGCACGGCTGTGCTTGCAGCGGACATCTTATTCATGGTCGGTGAAGAGCAATTGGGGTCAGTTATAGGCTCTGGCAATACTATGCCAGGGTAACCGGAGCTCTTTACATCTTCCAACGCAGAGTGTGAAAGCTGAGCATGGAATGTCGTCAAGGCTTCGCGCTTATTAAATTCAGCGGACTATAACGGCTACATGTCGAAGCACTAATGTAACCAATCATTACAAAGTATCTTTGGATCGTACTCTCGGCGGCCGAGGCAGCCCGCTTGTGGCATGGTGGCCCGTCTTACAGTAGTACGCAGGAGAAAAGGTGGAAAAGACTTGTTCGCAAATCCATTCGTCTGGTATTATTATACTATGTAGGGGTTACTCAGGGAGTAATATAAATGGGGTAATTAGGCCCATATATACCGCCTATTAGTATTAAGAGAATTACCCCTTTATTAGCCCTTAAAAATAGATATAAAGCGCCCCCGCGGAGTAATATTAATAGTCTTCCTAATTTAGTCCTTTTATATTATTTAAATATATAGCCTAGTTATAAATCTATCACTAGGGGTATTCCATATATACGCTAGATATAAGACGTAGTACTTATAGGTATATTAGGAGGCCTTTATTAAGTTACATTCTAACCTAAAAGACTCTACCTTATTAGGAGAAGATAGTTAATAGTATAAATATTCTTTTATAGCTTACTAATATAAGGCTTTTATAAGTAATTATATAGGGAGGTATATTATAGCCGCCGTATATAGATGTTAATATATAATATAACGTAGCTTTATAGGCTACAAAGGAGTAACCCTAGGGTAGCGTAGGTATTTATAGGGTAAAGATTATAACTAGCTGATTATACTATAGTTACTAGAAAAAGTAGAAAAGACTTATTTATAAATCTATTCGTCTAGTATTATTATGCTATGTAGGGGTTGCTAAGGGAGCAATATAAATGGGGTGATTAGGCCTATATATACCGCCTGTCAGTACTAAGAGAATTACTCCTCTATCAGCAGGCTTCCCGGGCTTTGAGTATGATGTTTAGATAAGAGCTTCAACGCAGTCCGTTGCAATATTATCACAATATATCTCACTACCTATTCACACTTCTTACAGCTCTGCTCATCCCTGCACGAATACAATACCCACCATGCCCTCAATAATCCAAACAGCATTCGCCCTCGAGGCCCTCGTCAACCTCCCAGCCATAATCTCCCTCCTCTTCTTCCCCAACGCAACCCTCAAGCACTTCCTCGCCTCTCCCCTCCCATCCCTCGAACTCAACGCCACCTCCATCTTCCTCGCTCGCAGCCTCGGCGCCATGGTCCTAGCTCTCACGCCCCAGCTCCTCCTCGCATACCCCAACAGCAAGAACTGCGTCGCGCAGAGGAAGATAGCATATGTGACGCTGGGTGCTGGGGAGGCAGCACTCGTGCCGCTGTTGTTGTGGGAGGCGTTTAGAGCGAGTGACCAGAGCAAGGCGGCCGGGGTGTGGGCTGGGGGGTTGAGCAAGAGAGCGTGTCTTGTGTCTGCGGCGAACTTGGTGCCTGTTCTTGCTTGGAGGATCTATGTCTTTGGGGTGAAGCCGCATTGGTTTGGGGATACGGAGGCTGTGATGGAGAAGACCAAGAAGAGGGAATGATCGCCGTGGTGGCCAACGTATAATGCCAACTTGACTGGTGTTCACTGGGGAAGCTCTTCTCTTCACTTTACACTTTGAGCTATAGAGGGTTATATTGTCTGTTGTTGACGTCTGCCATGCGAACGAATTCGATTTGAGTACGAAACTGATGTTGTGGAAGTGGAATAGGGAAGCGTCATATGTAGGTTTGACTTAGTACTCAATCCCATCATCCGTTTAAAGCGCTAGAGTCAGCGAAAGAGTAGCAGATGAAGAGCACATTGTGGCTGAATCCATGCTGGCCCAACTCTCCTTTCAAGCCATTGCGTGCGAGAAGATCATGAAAAGGTGCGTAAATCACTGCTTACGAGTGAAGGTTTCGGCAAGTCATGGTGGACAGCTTCCACGCTATAGCTGCTTCCATGGTTTGATACATACCATCAGAAACTTCTTTAAGCAGCAGCTCGAACATGACAAAGCGTCACAGCTACCTACAAAGGCCTACGGGACTCAAGGAGTCAATGGTCCGACGCATCCCCAATAGCATAGGTGAAGCTGCGGAAAGATAGGTTGTCGAATACCAAGGCTTCGCGTCAGCATGTTGCCTCGAGGGGTATACGATCTTACGCTTCTCACCATCGATCGACTCAAAACATTTGAGGTTTTTCCGTTCACCTTCTTATGTATCCTCATCAAAGCATCTCCCTCCCAAGGACAAGCAAAATCCAAGTTCACGGTGGCTTGGCCCAGCGTGTCACTGATCCAATTTCTAGCGAGCTCGTGGCAGCTAGAAATAAATCGCACGATCAATACTCTCGATGCGCATCTTTCCAGTTCAAAAACGACGGTCATCGAAGCAGCGGCGGTCCAATTATCCAACATATCTTCTTCAGCTAGTTGAAAACAGCATGATGATCGCATTGAACACCGTCTCTCCCACACCGCTATCGAGATACCGCTATCCCATCTGTCGCGTTAGATACTCCACCATACATACTCTCAGGACCATCAGGACCAAACTTAAGCACACGCCCTCCCCCAATCTTATCACCATTCACCAACCCGCGCCCATCAGGAATATACCAAATCTCAAAGTCAAAGTCCTCAAACCGCGCCTTACCCTTCTTACCACCACCAGTAATAATCTCTTCCCAAACCAACAATATCGCTCTCTTCACACGCCTCCAAGTCAACTTATCCGCGCTCGGACCGCCACTTGACCATGTACTCAAGATGACGTCACCAGATGCGGCAGGAGCGTTGGGGACAAAGGCTTTGATGCCGTCATTGTCGTGCACAGAGGCGATGGCGAGGGCGTTGAGGAAGGCGGTGAAGAGATCTTGGGATTTGAGTTTGTGGCCGTTCCAGTCGTAGGTGATGTAGAAGCTCTTATCCGTTTTGTCCGTTACGCGCGGCTTAGGAGGGGCCGTGACGGAAATGTTGGTGTAGCTAAGTTCCGTCACATTCGTTTCTACGGTCTGATAAGATTGCAGCCCAAGTTTAGGTTTTTTCGGCCGGAATTCGAGATATCCCAAGCTCTGTAGGTGTCCTCCGATGTCTTTTAGAGCAAGGCCGACAATAAGCTGTTGGAAGCGTTGGGTCTTGGCGATCTCTACGCCTGCTTTGTACAGCCCCGAGATGGCGTATTTAGCAGGGAGCCAACTTGCTTCACCAGTACCTGGTAGCGTTGGGAAGACGCAGGCCTCGGTTTGGAAATTGTCGCCACTCAAGCCCGTTGATTGTTTGATATAACTGTCCCATCCCATCTTGGATAAGACGGCCATCAACTCGACGGCGTTGATATAGGTCTCTATAGGACTCAAGGGTACGTTTGCGAGGAACGTGAGTATCGTCTCAAAACCAGACGGCTTCGATGGTGCACCGAGGTCGGAAGAACTGGGCACTAGCCGTCAATACTGATATCCTGAATTTGGAATTTAATAGGCTCACCCGCTAGGAATTATAATAGTAGGAATGGTATCATTCGCAGACAATACTTGAAGTGGGCTCGGAATTGATATAGCGCGGACCAATGCGAGATAGTGAAACGAAAGTCCCACTAAATTCTTAAGAGGTGACATCTTGGACACCAAAGTTAATGCAACGAAGATCTTGGAAGAATTTCCAATAAACGAAAAGAGAAGCACAACGGTTGATATTCTTCGAGGTGCAGCCGCAAAGCGCATGATCGCCACCACGGTTGTATGCATTTCGCGATGAGCCGCTGTGCGGCTAGATGTGTGTCCTACGACGGGAACAGAACGATATTGAGAACGTCAGTCTTGGCAAATGTAGAAGAGCGGCTTAACATGTTCCGAGTAAACTGCAATATGGGCGAAGCGAGAATTCGATGAATAGCAAACCTTTAACAAAATGCCCTCGGGGGTATGGAAGTCGTCCGTCCATACCTTGTACACGATCCAGGGGCACCCGGAGATACTATCTCGTGCTCACTTGGGCCAGCGGTCACCCTTGGCGGAGTAGTGGACTGGCAATGTACCGCGTGAGAAATAGCGTCTCATTGTCAATGCATAATCCGGTCATAAGAGGACACCCTGCTTTTTCTTCTTCATCTCTAACGGGCTAGGTATATTGTATCTTCTCTTCCCACATCGTTTGGCCTCTGCGTCCACGATCATAGTCTTCCATGCGAGTCAAGTGTGAGCCATAATGCGAGCCCCCGTCACTGACGGATCCTTTCCAGCGTCATACTTGCCAAGGCTTCCTAGAGGCGCATACTTCTCGCAAAGATAGCACATGTCATTATACGCACTGTGCAGAAGCTTGTCAGCAACGATCATAGGTCATCCCCTCTTCTGCGGGCTGTACTGACGTTTGTCGTGTAACATTTCCTGGGTGTCCAGCCGAGTAGTTGAGATTATACTTCAGGCTGTACAGCCGATTGCGATCATCCCATTCCTGTGCCGGCTCCGCTGGTTCGTATTGCTCCATGTAACTTCGTGAGTAGGCCTGATCTCGGAAGAAATGACCCCACTGGCATCTCCATATACCAAGTTCCATTTCATTATGAGCGTAGTAAGACCCGGCATCATATAGGATCACGTCACCCGTCTCTCGTAATGTACCAACGTTGCCTTACAATAATAGGTCAGTATCTACCAAAATGAGATAGCTTTCCGGCAATCACCTTCCCAGCAGTCACCATGGATCAAGCTCGGCTTCAGTTCACGGCCATGACCCTGCAAGGTGCCTAAAAGCCGAGGAATGACACCAGCAATAATTTGGCTAGCTGCAGCTTCAAGCTCAAGCCATACGCCGTTTACCTCTTTGTCAAGCTCGAGAACGCCACAAAGAAGATTGGTAAAGAAGGTTGCCCAGCTCTCCTCCCAAGCAACAGTGTGCGGTAATTTGCCATCACACGTTGTGACTTCAAACCCAAACATACAGTTTGGTGACTTGCTCTTCCGATGCAGCTCAGCGAGCCGCGCGGTAAATTGTGCAGGCTCAGGTGCCGACGCGTCCATGTCGAGGAAATCGGACAAGAAGAAATGTGTGTCTAGGAAACCAGCTTTGTATGTTCCCCATCCATGCGGTGCGGGTACCAGTCCAGGCATGAGGGAATGGATTTCTGTCACTGACGTGAATTCTCCGAGCATCATTGTCTTGCCATGATCCTCGTTCGCACACTAGACGTTGGTCTACATTTAGCAGGTCTAGCTCTCAAATGGACGGGCGATGATGAGGGAGAGGGTTGCGAATCAAGGGTGACAGACCTTGAGGAAATATTTCTTGGGTGTTCCATCGGGCAGAATAACAGAAACTTGACCAGTGATTGTCCAGGCAGAGTATCCGTGTGCTTCTGCAGAAACCACCTTCGTCCCCTCGGGCATTGCTATCAGATATCTTCAGTGGTTATCAATCTGAGCAGATGAGTTGGTTCCCTGCCTTCCAATACAGCCTCGTCCATGACGAAGTTGCCCTGGGTTCCTGCAAGGCGATGGCTCGGCGCCACGTCCACGGCCTCGAGCCCCTCCTGGTTTGCTCTCAACATGATGTATTGATATGGTTCGATCTGAGGGAGAAAGTTGTGCTAAATAACCACAGAGTTGAAGTTTGCCGGGTTTGTGGGTCAAGTAGTACGAAACTCTGGTGATTGGTGGGTGGCCTGGTCTTGCAGACAAAGAAATCAATGCCCACTTCTCTAGCACTATGTCCCAAACCTCACCCATTCGGCAGTTGCAAGTCAGAGTGCAGTCATCCTCTCTTCCTTCTTTGACCTTTGGCCAAGATCACTTCGAAGTTTTAACGTAGGGCCGACACAACACATTTCCTGATTCACCACTCTCAGACCATTGCAACTTTCACAAAGTCTGCCTAGACATATTGTCTCCCGCCATGGCGAGCCCAGCCTGACAGACAGGCAGGTGGCGAGGCGGACACAGCATAGATATACTCGCTTCCATCCCTCCGCTATCACTCCTAGCTTTCAGGCTTTACGCTTCCGCATCCTCAAACCTGTCAGCCGTCTTTAGCTGGGGCTTTTCGATGCAAAAACCCGCAGTCCATAGTGATGTGAATTCGTCATAGGCTGGTAAATGACTGTTGAGCTAGTCTCAGTACTCATACCCTGCGCGTCCCGCTGACTTGAAGGACAAAACATCCATTATGTTTAGCAAATGCTTAAACCTAACAAATGTAGGCTTTGCGGCGAATCCGATAACTTATTTTCGTTAACGATAAAATCATGATTTGAACCAGCAGACTGAGAGCTGTAGTCACAATGATCCAGCACTGGGACAAGGACCTGGTTGCGACAGCAAGTATGGCAAGCTCTCCATTCCTCTTGCACGTATGGGTTGGGACGATGTAGCTGCGACGACCACCTCTCCACAGCTGTCAAGATGACCTGTTCACGACTTATTGGAAGTAGGAAAGACAGCAGTCTAGGATTTCCAATAGACAGGTGGTTCTGTGACCCGTGATCTGGGTATGAAGTAGTTTCTGGTGTTCTGATAGCGGCTTAAAAATCACGATGTATTGAAATGCACTCAGACTCAGTGTGGCTCACAAAGAAACATCGAGACTTAAAACAAGCAGTCTATAAGCAGTAGCCTAGATTCCAACAACTCACTAACCTCACAAACTCTCCTCGAAAAGCTCTACCGCCTCCTTGTTCTGAGCCAAGAGGTCTCTGTGCCATACCCAATGCATCCTCGTACTCAATCTCTCCCTCATCTTCCCAATATCACTTCCTACACCTTCCAGTTTCATCCCTAACAATTCTCCCGACTCCCTGCGTGTCTTGACAATCCTCTGAGAACGGGGCCTTCTGGTTTGATCAAACGCTGTGAAGGCGTTGGAAATCTGCTCAGGGCTGGAGACTTTGGCGAGGAGGGTCTCAAGCACCAGAGCATCTTCAATGGCTTGGCCTGCGCCTTGGCCTTGATAAGGTGTGGTAGCGTGGGCGGCATCGCCCATCATCACCACGCGATTCTTGTTGTAAAAAGGAGCGACAGGAGCTTCGCACATCTTCCAGGCAGCGAGATCGGGCGTATCGAGGAGCTAGGGAGATGTTAGTGACTATTCCAGATATCTAAGGTCTGAAGAGCGCATATGCCTCGATGATACCCTTCGTCAAGGTTCCCCACCCGACGAACAAACATTCAAGTTCCTCACGTTTCGCTGGAACGATGGATTTCTCATGTTCCCATGTTTTGTGCTCGAAGTCCATGACAACAATATTGGATATTTCGCCGTGGTCGATTGGGTAGCTGAGAATGGCTCTGCCTTTGTGGTTGTTAGTCCGCGAGCCAGCCACGAGACGCATCATTTTTAGGGTCAACCTCACCAGGTCCGCACAGCATCATGGAGTTTTGAGCATATTCGGAGCCCATTTTCTCAACTGCTGCATCCATAGGCACCAGGCCTCTGTAAGCAACGGATCCTGCAAACACAGGTTGCGAAGCTTCTTTTCCCAGCAAGTATTCCCGTACATGGCTATGAATGCCATCAGCACCAATGACTGCATCCGCTGTTGCTGTCGTGCCATCTTTGAAGCGCAGAACAACCTCTTTGTCGGCCTCGTCCTCAATCAATTCAAGTCGCTTATTGAAATGGGCGCGTTGTGCAGGGACCATTCTCACAAGCTCGTCAAGAAAGTGTGCGCGATGGACACTCTGCATACCAGTGGCGTTCTTCTGGGCATGGATGAGTTCAATCTCGTTTGAGACTTTGCCCTGCTATATGTGGGAGATCAGCTTCCGTCCACAACGACTCGAGGAAATGAGGCAGCTCCACTTACAGTAATGTATTCTGAAAAGGTGTTGGCATGAGAAGCCCACATGTTCGACGTTGCATGCTTCAGCAACGCCGCCTTAGTTTGAGGTCCAATCAGCTCAAGCGCACGTTGGGCATTGGGACCAAAACCGACGCCGGCACCAATTTCACCGAATGACGGTGCAGACTCGTAGACGTGGACGTCGATATGGGGATGTTTGAGGAGGGCAAGTGCAAGGACCAGGCCACCAATGCCTCCACCGACAACGGCAACGCTGAAGGTCTTGGGGTGGGAGGATACGGAAGTGGTGGTGTTTGGGACTGACGCCATTGGTGCCTGGGAAGTGCTGTTGATGGGCTGATGGAGCTGGCAGTCGTGGATTTAGCTATTTTGAAACACTCTGTCTGTTCTGTAGCTGAGTTGGGTGTCTGTTTGCTTGAATGCCGAAGTTGCTGGGGTGTATGGACTGTTTGGATACCTGTCCTCCATCTTCTTATATATATCCCATGTTTCCTACAATCCGCTCGCAGGCTCGCCGTCTTCTGCGAAGCCCTGCATAGTATCTTGAACTCCTCGACATCATATTCACCAAAGGCACGTTGTTGCCGGTATCGTGCGGTGCACCTATACAGCCTTGCAGACTCGAAAGCAAACCAAAGAAGCTCGCTCGCGGGGAAAATAAGAATCCGAATATGCGAAGCATGGGAATTGCCTCAGTGCCTCATACCTCAGACGTGCCAGACCGGGCAAGCCGGCAGCTAGGCCCCTTCGGGCTAGCAGGGCTGACTACGCAAAATGAGACCCTGAATGTTCGGAGTCTTGTTCTACCCGCGCGGCTCGCACGGCTCGTTGAAAGTTTCGGCCCGAGACCTTCGGGGTTCCAAACCAGCCGAAGCGCGATGTTACCGCCAAGAGCTGCCTTCCCTGGTAAGACTTCAGATCAAGCACTCTCACGGAACGGCGATGAGGCTACTCCTACTTCTACACGCATTCCGACTGATGGCTCTTAGGTAAGACTCGTCCATTTCGATTCTGACTCGTTCTCCCACGAGATGTCGAAACGCACGCAGATATTCAAGATCTTTGCAGAGCGCTGGGCAGTAATGTCTTTTGGCTCCTCGACGACCCAGAATAACCTTTTAATCTGCGCCGAGACACCTATCACTAGTCAGTCACATTAGATAAAATGGGACTTCTAGCAGGATTTGATGCGGTTCGAAGAGGTATCTGCCCTGCCGAGTTAGGATTGTCACTGAGACTCGTGCTTCACTATTCATCAAAAGAGTCAGAAGGCGGCGGCATCGGTGCAACGCATGTCAGTGTGTCCTGTCTTCCACAATACACGTTTTGACTGCTCAAAATTCTTTGCGAAATCAATAAGCCCTTACTGGTGTCCAACACTTTACTAAATCCCGCTTCCAGGGGTGTTACATTGCCCCTACTCACCAAGCTTCACTCGCTAAAGCGGGAGCTGCCAAGCCTTTTATAGCCGGAATATCTCTTAACTCCATGATGCACGCCCGCACATAAGGAGCAATGGCACTTTTCCGAGTGAAAACAATTGTTCAGTCAAGATGTTCCCCAACTTCACCCCCTTCAACATCCCCCTCTCCCCCACAAGAACAATCCACGGCCTCCACCACGGCCACGGTCCCCCTCTCCTCCTCCTCCACGGCTTCCCCCAAAACCTCTTGATATGGCACATCATAGCCCCCCAACTGACATCCGTCTACACCGTCATAGCGCTCGACCTACGCGGCTACGGCCAGTCGTCCAAACCTCCTGGTGGAGAAAACCACATCGCATACAGCAAGTCCGTTATGGCGAAAGATTGCGTTGATGTAATGGAAAAGCTTGGACATGAGAGATTCTACATATGTGCGCATGACAGGGGAGCGAGAGTTGCACACAAGTTGTGTGTGAACTATCCCGAGAAGGTCATGAAGGCGATATTCCTAGATATCGCGCCTACGTTGGCTATGTATAACAAGACGGATTTTGCGTTTGCAACTGCGTACTGGCATTGGTTTTTCCTCGTCCAGCCTTCGCCGCTACCTGAGTCGTTGATGGTGGCGAACCCGAGGAGTTGGATCGAGAACACGATGGGGAAAGTTGGTCTCGGGATCTTTAATATAGAGGCTATAGAAAGTTACGTCAAGCAAATGGGCGATAAGGATTGCGTCGCTGGTATGTGCGAGGATTATAGAGCAGCTGCTAGTGTTGATTTAGAAGAGAGTAGAGAGGATGTCGAAAAGGGCAGGAAAATCAAGTGTCCGTTGAGGGTGTTGTGGGGCCAGAAGGGGATCATTGAGGCGCAGTTCGATGCTCTGAAAGAGTGGAGGGAAGTAGCGGAGGAGGGAAAGGTGGATGGTGGAGTAGTGGACTCTGGACATTATATACCGGAAGAGAATCCGGACGTTGTTTTATGGCATATCAACGAATTTCTGAAGGATTGAGCATCCGATATGTGTACAGTATTGAAGTACTCATATGTAAAGGGACGTATGACCTTCATATCAGTACACCCTCCTATGTTCGTACAATTGATAAAGTCCTTTGCGCCGTCTTCATGCTTTTTTGTTCTTTCTCATATCATCGATGGGCATGAGACTCCTAACTTTCTCAAGCAAGGATTGCTGATCCATCGGGAAATAACTCTCATTCCGGTCGGTATGCCTTGCCACGTGGCCAAGGATATCTTTTCCCTGTTGCGGCTTCGTAAAGTCATATATCCCTCCCAACAGCTTCTGCATGAGACTTTGTGTCTGATGCTCTACCTCGAGAGATGGGGAGGAGGATGGGGTTCTTTGCTCCTCATTCTTTAGCCTTTCGACCAATGTCATCACATCCGCTTTTTGTTCTTTGCTATGCCATTCGACATACTCCCCGTCCAGATACATTCTAGCAAGCAGTAGTCCCCCGCCTAGAACTTCGCTCATACCATATTCTCCCGACACAACAGCAGGACTGAGACCACTAAACGTTTCTCGGTTTACGTCACCCGGCTCATACGCAATCGATTGTGTAGCTTCTCTAATTTTCTTCTGCTTCGCATACTCTTTCTCTTCCTCATTATACGTCTCTTCGGCCGATGTCTTCCCACCGTAATCGTTGCCACTTCCGGCTTCTTTATTGCGCTTCCGACGTCGTGGCTGATCGCCTCCGTCGCTGCGGGAGGTTCGAGGCCGGCCTGCTCGACCACTCTGTACGCCTCCGCGACGTGCTAGAGGGTTACGTTCACTGGGCACGTTCAGACCACCCCTACGTCTCGCTTCAAAGTCATTACCCACCCGGAGGCCATTATGCTGCTGAGAACTGTTTTCTTGTGGCCTCCGGCCTCGAAAGCCATTATCATCTCGCACTGGGCCCATTCGCGATGCCTCATATTGTTCATGTTCTGGCGTTGGTTGCTGGGTAGAAAATCTCTGTTTGGACTCAAGGCCCGTCGTATCTCCTCTATACTCTTGCGGAACTTCGTTGAGAATTGTAGCACCCAAACCTCCCTCAAAATTGGCCCGCGTTGCCCTCATCGTTGGTAAACCCACTGCACCATCCCAGTCCGTTGGAGTCCTCCTTGGTTCTAGCCTAGCAACGGTATGCCGTCCCACTGCGTCAGTCCGTCCCATGGTAAAATTCCCTGGGCCTCGCATAGTACCCTGAGCTCGGGTATCAGATTTCCCCCCTTCACGTCTTATGCCTCCTTTCCGTGCCCTTGGGTATTGGGAGTTGGGCCTTTGTCTCGGGACTTGGCCCTCAAGTACCTCTTGGGTCAGGGGAACACCAACATCTCCGTCCTTGAGGACCGCCGGCTGACTTTTGGGCGCGCCTCTGCCGACCTCGGATCGAAACTCCGCATTTCGGTGTCCAGTTGCGGGAATACCTTTGGTACGGTGGTAGAGGTTCTCCACCTCCTTGGTCGATTGTCGTAGGCGTTGGGCGCGGTCTGAGATGGGCATAGTCACTTCTACACGGGTGTACAGCTGATCAGATTGGTAGGAGAAATTCACGCATAGGTCTGGCTTACCTCGCATGACCTTGTCCTGTTCAGCATCTTGTTGTCGTAGAGAGAATGTATTGAAGTGGTGACAAGGGAGAGTAGATTGGGATTTTGGAGGTGTTGAGACACGCAATGGTCTACCTCTGCAGATTGCAGAATGAAAGTACCATTTCTGCATGATAGCTGTAGAATATGATAGCCAAACACAGGGCAATCACCATGAAAAACACCAGGTTGGACTGTCCACGGAAAGTTCCGCGCGCTAGTTCTAGCGTCGTGCTGGAAAGCCGAACGCACTATCAACCTCACATTATTATGCCCGTTCGTGTTGTGTAGCGTACATGCAAAAGCCATATGCTTGGTATCACTGCTGGATTATGCTTCTCGATCGCCTGAAGCAACTCCTGCCTCAGAACCTTGCGAACGGTTTCCTCTGCAGAGTAGTGAGATAGCTCTTCCATCGGAGAAATCAATCCTCCAATCACTCGAATACTGGTACGGATCAATATTTGAAGGCAGGGGCGAGAGTGCTTGCGGAACTGTTACTAGTATTGGTATTCATTTATCATTTGGACAGCCAGTCTTATTGATACGGAAAGGTTGTTCCTAATGTACAACGGCTTCACCGAGTCGTTACAAAGCATAACACAGTCGCTTGGTTTATTGGCCAAAAGATCGAACGTTCCCTAGCGAGAGGGATCATTCAGACTTCGTTGGATGCAGAAAGTGCTCCTCTCTCCTTCGTTCTTTAAACCGTAGAACCTACTGCTATCAATCGTTACATCTCCTTCGATGTCAAGACCAGCGATTGCAGGAATGGATATTAGAGCCAAGCACTCATAATATCATGACTACGAATCAATTGAGATGACATGGGTTGCCTTGAAGCTAAGAGACTATTCTGGCTCAGACGACTCCATACGAAGACTCTCATGAAGTTTACTTTACGAACCTCATGTTGATCACCTTGGGGGGGGAAGGGGGTATACACGGGGAACTCGGCAAGGATTGGATATGGGAAGTTGAAGGAAAACTTTGAATGGGGCAGGATAATACTCACGTGCGCAGGATCTGGTAGATGATTGATTGGGGGGAAAATCCCGAATACTCTGAACACAAAATACGACAAACACCATCTGTAACGGTCATGGATGCCTACTCTACAGCCAATGATTTCCCGCAAAAATAGATGCGCATCTCGCATTGGTATGGGGGTGAGTTCCTCATTGTGGAGAAGTTTTCATACCCGTATCTCCTCGCATGAAAAATTGTAACGGCCAAGTACCTGGTGACATCCTATTATGAACCGCATCCTGAGTCGAAATGATTCTTAGTAAGTGTTCTGAACCCAATGGCATAGCAGTTAATGATCTTTTGTGGAGTATTCGTTGTTCTTGCACTTAGTCTTGAGCCCTCGGCATTGGGAAATCAATGTAACATGATCATGAGAATCTTCAGGGAAAAAGAGCACTGTTTGATTTGATGAGTAGGTCCTAGTACAGTACAGGTGAGGCCTGATTTGGTCTCCGGACTACATAGGTCTACAACAGCAACGAATGTGGGTATCCTATACAATCTCACCACTACGGAGATATGCGATATTGCTAGTCCACTGTGAAAGAGCGCAATATATCCGGCGCCGGGCACTAATTTCACACGCATGTTATAAATGTCGGCCTTTGCTGTGGCGCCCGGTGGATCCTCTACGGAATAGCAATACGTTCCTTCAAACTCACTTTGTCTCCGGCATCTAGTCTAAAAGAATCTTACAACCTCCTGCTTTTTATTCAACCTCGTGCTCTCCAAGCCTTCACCACTCTTCCGACTCTACCATCCCTGATGATCCTTGTGTGGATTCCCAGAAGGCTACTAACTATCCCAGGGCACTTTGTACGCTTCGACCCAATCGGCATTCTCTTCTCGCAGAGCCATCAGGTCCTCCACCTCTGCACCTTCGCCCAAGATATCGGTGAATGCCTTGACGCTTCCTGGGTTCTTATATCCGGCCACAATAGCTCGCTCCCGAAGTTCTGGGTCAATGCGCTGTGTGATCTTTATAGCCCGATCAATGATGCCCGCAACGCGTTCGAACTCGCCGGCCTGAAAGCCACGAGTTGTCATCGCAGGAGAACCCATCCTGAGCCCTCCAGGGTTCATAGCCGATCGGTCGCCCGGCACGGTATTCTTATTTGCAGCAACACCTGCTATCTCCAAGACCCGCTAAACACGAGCGCCGTTGATGCCGCAGTCGCGTAGGTCAAGCAAGACAATGTGATTGTCTGTTCCGCCCGAGACAAGATTGTACCCATATCCCCCGTCGCGCGGCGGCCTCTTCAGCTTGTCTGCTAGTACTCGTGCATTGCGAAGAACATCGTTTGCATACGTTTTGAATTCTGGAGTTTGTGCCTGAAGTAATGCGACAGCCAACGAGGAGATGGTATGATTATGAGGGCCACCATGATGGCCCGGAAAGACAGAAGAATTTATGCGGTCTTCAAGGTTATATTCTTCTTTCAGACCCCTCTTATCAGTCCGTCTTGTTCCCTTCCGAAAGAAAATCATAGCTCCTCTAGGTCCACGTAGTGACTTGTGGGTTGTTGTAGGCACCCGCTGCAACTAAACCCGATAGATGCGCCATATCTGTTAAGAGATAAGCATTGATAGAATCCGCAATCTTGCGCATGCGAGCATAATCAATCAACCGCGGATATGCTGAAGCACCTGCAATCAGTATTTTGGGGCGATATAGCGATGCAAGCATTTCGAGAAGATCATAGTCAATAAGCCCGGTTGACTCGTCCAGTCGATAAGGAAGAGATTCGAAATACTTAGACGTTGCTGATATCTTCTTGGTTGCGCTTTGGAAGCCGTGTGAGAGATGACCCCCGTGAGAAAGATCCAGACCCATGATACGATCATGAGTATCAAGTAGCGCGGAGTAAGAACATAGGTTTGCGGGCGTACCCGACAGTGCTGTATAGAGTCAACTTTCCACTCGTATTCATTCAGATATGGGCACTGTAGTACCCTGGACATTTACGCCCCATTCTTTATGGTCCAGCCCGTACGTTTGTAATGCTCGTTGTTGGCACAATCGTTCTGCCTGATCAATAAACTCATTCCCACTATAGTATCGAGCTCCTGGATAGCCTTCAGAATTCCGGCCTGAGAACAGCTGTCATTGAAGTGCTTCATAGAACTAGTGAGGGAACAATAGTGTGATGAGGGTTGAGATACCCTGCATAGCACTTCCCAGTACATCAAGGACCGCTTCTGATGTGAAATTTTCCGAAGGTACGAGATTCAGAAACCTCTTCTGCCGGGATTTCTCCTTGCACACCGTTCAGCAACACCACAGTTATGCGACTTGAAAAGAGAACGCACTTGTTCGACTATGCGGAACATTTCTGGATCTGTGCTTGCGAGATCCTTGGAAAGCAGCTGAAAGTATTGTTAATGTGGTTGATGAGACTGGAAGATTACAAATGCGGTTATTAACCATGTGCTGGACACTGCTCGCGGTGGATAAGGGTCTCGAAAGCCGCGTTGACCTAGGCAAGTATCCATGAGGGAAAATGTGAGTCTTTTTCAATACTGACATGGATACCATTCGAAAGCGACAAGCGCGGAACGTGTAAAGCGCCATCACTTTCTGCTCCCGAACCACCGAGAAAGTGCTAATGAGATCAGTAATCGAGTCGTGAGTCTTCATATATAGGATAGGTGGGACCAAGAGAGGAGGAGAAGAAAGTGAAACCGAGACCGAATTCAGATTTACTAATCACGAAAAGATCTATCAATTGGAACTAAAGTGTCCTGGTAATTGCATTGCCTTTACGGCGTCTTAGACATTATCTCGTAACCCTGGCATGCATGTTTCAAGCCAGTCAAGATGCCTTACCTTCTAATGCCTGGAAGTTAGCTACGTAGACACGCATCCCATGTATGAGATCAATGCAGGAATCCATTTCGTATCATCACGTGTGAGAGGAGGCCCATGTTTTTTTCTTGCATGCATACCCCAAGCCAGAAAAGAAGTTTTACCATCTAACAGGTGGAAGTGGGCCAGGTAGACAGGGATCCAATTCAGTCAATGCAGTAATTTCTCTTGCATCACCCACGTGCAGGAGGCCACACATCTCGTAATTCGCATATGCATATCCTAAGCCAGAACAGATGCCTTGTAGACAAATATACCGATACAACGTATCTCCGCGGCAATTCTTCGTGCAGATAACATGCGGAAAAAGTAAGGATCCATCTAATACGTGGGTGTGAGCTTGGTGGATACGGAGCCACTTCATGAGGTGAATCCAGGACTTTATTCTGTCTCACTCACGTGCAAGAGGTAGTACTGAACTTGATCGTTGGTGCATGGACTGACTCTCACCGCTGTCACCGCTCCGGAAACGCAACGGGCGAGGGATTTCTGGTTGACGGATGACGACAGCACCTGCTAATATCACGTAAGTTGGGGTTCCATTTTCTGTGATCAACATATTCATTACGTACAAGTAGGTTGGGTGGGTAGGTACGACGCGAGAGCCGATCTCCGACAATGCGTCTCCAGAGCGTCGGTAGCCAATCAAGAGAGGCTATCAAGCGAGTCCTACATAGTTTGGAAGCTCCTAATGCAAGCTTGCCAGAGTATGTGAGACTGCACCATCCTACACCCACTTCAGTCTTCTGCCAACGAAGCTGAGTCCACTTAGCAAAGCGATCACCCCCACAAAGACGATCAGCATGCCATAGCTGGTCTTGAATCCTAATCGCACATCATCGTACGAAGGTTTACCAGTAAGCAAGGCCTCGCTCAATGGACCGCTGGCCAGGTTTCCGACTCCGCGCCCGGCCAAGAACATCCCGAAGATCAGGCCTGTATCAGCTTGTGTATCCGAAGTCTGTATCTCTTTGACAATTCCAGTCCAGCACGTTGAGAAAGCTCCAGCAAAGAATCCATACATGATGCTAAAAGCGCAGAGAACTGGCAAAGCAGTCGAGGTTCCCCAGACAGTGAGGACTGACAGTGCGGCCCCAAGCGTCGAAATAAGGATTACCGTCGTGACATGTAATGTGTCTATCTGTGCACCCAGAACGATGGTCCCTAGGACAAGCATTCCGTTGAAGAGCGCTACAGTGAGCGGAGCCGTGATTGATGGAAGTCCAACGGCAGCCGCGTATGCTGTTCATGATATTAGTATGAGGTTTACCACGATAGTTCGTAGAACATCTTACAAGGTAAGTATAGGGCTGGTATGAAGTATCCCAGACCCTGAACGATGTTTGGAATCTGGTATATCCAAAACGTGCGAAGACGAAGAAATTTGAAATTAATATCTCGAGGTCCAGAACGGCACGTAGCAGGAATGCGTAGTTTGAGGTAGAACATTAAGGGCCTAGAGAGACTGTCTGTTCATGATTTCATGAGTACCAGAAAGGGATAGGCTTAGGAAGAATCCCAATCCCTACCATGATGGTGTTGCTGGGGAATGCCTACCAAAACCACTGACCAGGCGCGCAGCACCGACCGAAAGCCGAAAGCTTTGAGACCCCAATCCATAACGAACGGAATTATCAGGCCACCAAGCCCAGTGCCCGCCTACAAATGATGGAAATTAGTATCTTTAGCGCTCAATCATGAGCTCAAGATCTCACTCACCCACATTATGCCAAACGCCAATCCCGTTTTCTTGATAAACCACTGGTCCATGTACAGGATAGATGGGCAGTAAGACATAGCTCCTCCAATCCCATACAGAACACCCTGGGTGAGAATTAAGTGCCAGACCTCGTAAGCGAAAGAGGATAATATCAAGGCCGAGATCATGATGAGAAGTCCCAGAACGTTACTTGATTTTCTTAGGCTGGTCCATTTTCTCAATATGACGAATATCACAGGGGAACCTATGTACATGACGCCCTTCTTTTGTCAAGACCTACTCTCATACTCTTGACGGAATAAACGTACGGTTGCAGACGTGCCAATAATGGGGATCGCAGACGGTGTAGCTGAGAATGGTTCATGTAGGGCATAGTATTCTTGGAAGACACCTGAGATCCCAATTAGTACAAGTCTTCTGGTTGACCATCGTCGACGGTGAAACGAATGAGAAAGGGAAGCCTAGATACATTCATTAGAACTGTAAATTAACAGACAGGAACATGGGAAAGGAAAGCTGCTGTGAGGATCAAAAGTCCAGAACTTACCCCAAAGCAGCATCTCCAGGACAAAACATGCAGTTAGAAATAACCATGCATCCTTTCCGCCATCTGCACATGCAATGGGAATTCCACGTAGTGTATGTAGACCACCATTCTCATTATCATGCTCCATCTCAATCATACTTCGTTGCACATCGCTATCGACGCGGTAGGTTCGATCCCGATGTGGGGAATGCGAAGGGTACGATGACGGAGAAGTCATCGTACAACTCTGCCTGCTCCAATTAGCGGAAGATATTGACCGGCTCAGAGGCTGAGACGGAAGAGTCGAAGCGGTTGGACGAGGGGAGGTCATCTACTAATTGTAGGATCTATTGGGGTACTGATATCGATGCAAAATATTTATGATAAACCTCCACAAAACAATGAGCAGTCCAGAATAAGCCGCTACCACGAGTAGCCCTAAATCAGTGTCACAGGGGTTTCTCGACCGAGAGACATCCTTTCCCCGCGCATTAGCGCTCCCACATCCATTCATTATCATCATTTACATACACCATATTTGAGCTCTTTAGGCCATTATACATCACAGAGCATACGTATACTAATATCTCACTATCACTCGAACCTTCGTGATTCCGCCTCCGCTCCCACAACAGCCAAATCCCTAGCACCAGTCCTGTCGAATGACCACCACCAACGCAAAAACCCACCACAAGCGCCCAACAAAATCTATATCTACCCCGAGTGGCGTTGAGATTTGAAACTCCAGTGCTGAAGATGCTCTGTTATCAACTGTATCATCGAGATCAGTGATATAAGTCTAGCCGCAACGAGCGTCCCGGGAAGGAATATCAAGGTCATGAGCGCGATCGTCTTTTATGTCCGACTATCAATTCTCGCATCCTCGGCGATCCGTCTCGAAGATTCAGCGGACATAACATTCACCATGCTGTCCCGTTGCGATATCAGGCTGTACAGCTGCAAACGCGCGGGCGGGTTATCGTCTGGGTCATTGCTTGACGACGCAGAGATGTGAAAATCCCTAGCTCCTTGGGAATTACCTGGTTGATCTGACTTTGGACCCTCGTCCTCAGTGCCAATTTTCCAGTTCAAGGTCATAGGTGGGCAAACTCACAGGACGAGGAGCTGTGATACATTCGCTGGAATTCTCGCCGACACAACGCCATTATTCTGTTACGTCGTTGCGTTACTCCGACTCTCTTGGACCAGATGGAACTGGACGCCGTACAAAATGATCGAATTCGCTTCGAATAGCTTCATCTGCATGCGGTAAGCCTCCACGATGATTACCATAGTTTGCATACACTTTTAAACCGGTTTCTTGTGTCTGGAGAAGACTATCCATGAGCGCCAGACTTGACGAGTAAACTTAGACAATCATCCATACGGTGGACTTGCGGTACCAAAATATATTCTTCCTGTTTGAAGGTACAGCCGATGCAGAGCACGGCAATTCCAGCCAGATTTTTCACCAGTGAGCCTTGAAGGAGCTTAGATACACTCAATTCTTCCATTGCGATCCAATGGAAAGACCGCCAAGCTCTTACTTGAGCCTCATATCAGCCTTTGCCACGTAGGACATACGCCCGAATAGTACCTATAGCGTTACAGGCGTCCCACGGCAGTGCATGGGCATTAGGCACCCTCGCATCCATCAGATGGCAGCAAAGCATGACTTTAAAAAGGGCTCTTCTCTCAATGCAGGCCTTTTCTCACCGTGCGCCCACGCAGGCTTTCAACCCTTTCGCCGACAGATCATTCATACTTTACCCCCAGTCGCATTTTCTAGCAACCACGAACGACGAAGATGACCGGCGCATGTTCGTCTTCCGCGACGACCGGCCCCTGAGACTTTCAGTGCGAAGACTTCGTCTACACGCAGCCCAACCCACTCCCCGATCCATACAGCCCTTACCAGAAGCCCGAGCAGTACCCTAGCGAAGAAAAGCCCAAGGGAAGCGAGCAATCTCGGCATTCCTCGAACTGGCCACCAAGGCTGTGGATGCACACTACGCCAAGGTCAAGAGGGACTTGGACGCTCAGAAGCAGAAGCTGAAGCAGACTGAGAAGCCGAAACCAAACCCAGCAGCGCCAAAGAAGACGAGTGGCAGCGGGGCGGACAAGGCTGCGCCTTCGCCGAAGAAGTTTTTCGGCTTGAAGAAATCCTAAGCATGCGATGTGGCTGCGAGAGTATCTTTCTCTCGATTGAAGGGAGGAGGCTTGGACAGGGCCAATCCCTGAAGTCGGAATTCTTGCGGTCTTGTCTTAGGGTGAAATCGATGATCGCAGGCAGTATTGGAAAAGACAGCCAGAAAGTATATCGTGCGCGTATTTCAAGCCAATTTTATGTTGACGGAGTTGGTGGCCCGACCACATCCGCAGTACTACATAAGCATTGCGTTCAAGCTGACGTTTGATATGTCGATAGTGCGAGGGGTGACGCCCTTGCTCCACATGCGTTGCTCGCGACGGGCAAGCTTGCGTTGATCCCATTCGCCCAGGATATCTGGGCTCAAGCTGCAGAGAACATATCTGTCTTGATATGCTCATATCGACAGCTCCACACTGTTCGTAAGACCCCTACTCTTCTGCCATACATTCTCTTGAACGCCTGCATTGTTCATGTCGTCGACAGGAGTGCCCTCGTCGATTTCCCAATTGTCGGGTTAATTCTGGACGACCTGAAGGACCCATCTACTTGTCACGGACGCGCGAAGCAAGCGTTGGACCTTTTACAAGCTATCGTCCACACTTTTTAACGCAACAGATGCGGACATACGACGTGGCTGACCTCGAATGGTAATAGGTGAAAGTCTAAAAGTCACATTCCTCGATTTGTGGTCGGACTTGTAGATCCATGTCTACTCCTTGAAACAAGGACGCCATAATTAAGCTCAGTTATGGCCTATTTAATAACCCTTTTGGCAATAATCGATGGGGGAATATGTGAGTGGTGCTATTGGAATATGTGAGCATATTGCTCCTTCTCGATCCGTTATAGAATACTAATATCGCTGCAGCCGCCCTGAATTATACACCTCATTACCGTCATTCGTTCCGGAATCCTTGCGCTTCGAATGGGTTTCTACTAAGACAGCTATATTTGTGTCTTGATTTAAGGCAAGGGTCAAAGCTCGTCGAAATCTTCAGGGTCCTCCAAGCTAATCGAAGGAGTTGTCGATGTTCCAGTGTCATATTAACCAGATAATTTTGTCGTCTCATCCACAAATCATAGCAGTAAGTAGTACTCAAACACCGAGTCCAGCAACAGCCGAGTCGCCCTTTGATTCCTTATCCCACACCATTAAACTCAATCGTTGGAAACTACCCCTGCACCCCCTTTGGCGCTCGATCTTAGGAAACACCGCACCCACCGCATCCCTCGCTAAATAATACACAAACAAAGTCCACCTTCCCAAACCAACCCTTAAACTCTTCAATCAAACTCAATCGCGCCTTCAAAACCCCTTGTATCTCAGAAAAGTACAGTCAATGCCACTCTCCACCAAACAATGCGCATCCTCACCCTCCCAAAGATCACTCAATAGTCGAAACAACCAACCCCCTTCTGAACTATCATACGCCTAAAATTCACAACCTTTGCACCAACAACCAAAAAAAGGCGGAAATAGAGGTTATACTGCTAACACAGATACGCGCCAAGAGTAAACCACCAGCCTTCACAAAGGCCCCTCGCCAATATGAAAACCCTCTACCTTATTCCATTTTCGACAGCAATCGTGTTGCGACATACGCAGCAACCGCAAAGCCACAACAACTCCCCAAAACGAAGCCTCTCGTGATCGAAAAGGCAGATCAGCTGACGTTGTTTTTATTGTGTGTAGGAAGGAGAAGATAATTTACCTATACCTATCACCCACAGTAGCCTCCTCCTATATCATATCAGAGATCGTATATATGGAGTACGAATTGAAATCTTAGATAACGAAGTATCATACCCTTTGCATGTTATTCTACCATCCAAACACTACGACCACGTTAATTGGTCAACAGCTGAAGGCGGAGGATTTATCTAATACAAAGCCTGAGTCGACAAGGATAGAGGACGATATGGGATCATACATGGAAAGTTTATTAGTGGAGAGCTATTACATCTGAACAATGACAATATTTTGAATGCGCAACAGGGTTCATTGTTTATGAATTGAGAGGTGTGCTTGTGGAGCAGAAGCAGCGCCGCCAGGATGTAGCTCGGCCTGCTAAGCGCTAAGACCTCGGCTACCCTACGCTAGTCCACTTCTTTACCTTAGCTTATATTCGGGTAACGCCCGGCCCGTACTAGACCCTAAATTATATTGTACCCCTTATTCCCCTTTTATACTAGCCCTTAACCTATCCGCTTAAGTTAAATTACTTACCTATTATCTTTATTATTCTTATAACCTACTTCTAATAAGTTACCTAGTAGTTATCTCTTATATAAGTAATTTCTAATCTCCTTCTAATATATTTATTATATATTATTATATTCCCTACTCTAGCTATATATTTTATCTATAAATACATTGAAATTATATTGAAATTATGTTCTTTATTAAGGAACTTAATAGAGGTTTAAAATTAAATTATAATAAAATTTTATTCCTAATATATTTTTATTATATTTAAGTTATAAGCGTAATTATAAGTCTTTATATTTAAATATATTTATAATTTATTTGTATAATACTTTAGATTAAAGAAGAATCCTAAATCTTATATATTAAAATATATTTAAAATATATTTAAAATATACTTTTTATTTTTAATAGCTATTTAATTTTAAGAGATTATAAGCTAATCTAATATAGTTCTAATATATTAGAAACCTTAATAATTAAATATAAAATTTATTAACTTATTCTTAAATTTATTTATAAATTTATTTATAATCTATTTATAATAGAAGCCTATTAAGAAGTTAAGAACTTAAAAAGCGCCCTTTAACTAAGATACTTCTATTATTTAAAATTAATATAAGATAACTTATACCTTAATATATTCCTATTATATTAATAATATAATAGGATAATAGAGAGGTAATTATTTATAAGGTAGAAGTATTTCATAAGATAAATATTAATTTAAAAGATAAAGAGGTAGACTTAAATATAAATAATAAAGTTAATTTTTATAACTAAAAGGTAATATATCTTAAATTAGATTATAATTAATTATTAATATAATAGAATAGAATAATTATAATAATTATAATACTATTTATACTATTTATACTTATATCTAAAATTTTATAAGATTAAGGGAGTAATATATTTATAAGAAATTAATTTCTAATATAATTTTAATTTATTTAACCTATTATAATAGAATTAGCGCCTTCTAATAAGTAGATAAGTAATATATTAAAAAAAATTAAGTATAAGTCTTAAAATATAAAGAATAAGATCTTAATTAACTTATAATAATATACTAATATATTTATAATAAGATATTTTAGGAGTTTATATCTAATAATCCTTATAATTAAATAGTTTAAGAAAAAGTATAATAAGTTATATAATAAGTTTATTAATAATATACTAGTAATACTATTAATTTAAAATTTATATAAAATTTATTTCTAATTCATTTTTAAATAATTAAATTTATTAATAGCCTTACAGCTATTAAAGCTAGTAAGGTAGGTAATTATTAATAGAATCTTTTAAAAGCTATATTAATAAGTTTATATTATATTAGGTAAAGATAGAATCTAAGGGTTATTTCTAATAAAATTCTAATATATTAGTAATAGGTTCTTGATAAGCTTAAAACCCTAATAACTAAATTAAGTAATATAAGTTATCTTATATATATTCTATTTATATTCTATTTATAATATATTTAGTTCTTTAATATAAAAGTCTACTACCTTCTAGGAATTAATAAGAGGGTTAAGTATACCTTTTATTATAATACTAAGAAAAAGGGTATAGAAATTCTTTATATTCTATATTTTATTATTAATATATTTATAATAGTTTAATATACTTCTAGCTTAAGGCCTATTTAAA
>JAABUK010002512.1_pt1 | contig 32778 bp, 28 predicted proteins | sample 5559141 | NCBI WGS metagenome assembly JAABUK01 (sample SAMN10711869, study PRJNA513367) | rock metagenome | isolation source: Antarctica rocks | place: Antarctica: Victoria Land, Pudding Butte nord | collected 2016-01-03 | reverse complement strand
CATACTTCGTCTGTACAACGTATGCGGTAGGCCTGCTACCATCTTTTATACAACATTGAAAAGAACTATCCTTTCTCTTCATTCGTGACACACCCAACAGCGGCGAAAGAACACCAACAGCGAGAAAGAATAATTTCAGTTAGCGGGTTGCTTGAAATATTTTAGGAACAAGTAGCTTTCGTTATCACAAAAGACTATGATATAGGAGTATCTGTTTGTCCACAACCTAATATCATATTTTCTGAAAATCAACCGTAATAAAAGAAATCATTGAAAACACGAATTGATGAAATTTTCAATTTGACAGACTGATACTAACATCGGCGCCAACAAGAGCAATATCAACAAGTTTTATGAAGCAAAAAAAAATAAAAACTTTCGATAAAATATTTAACCCTAATAACATTTGGCTGTTGGCTAGGGAAATTGACGGATTAGATGCAGAAGGGTCGTATATTTTAGCCGCTATACGATCATTAAAATTTATTACTTCATTTGATTATTATTATGGATTTGCTACATCAGTAGAAGAAACAATTCAAGCTTGCAAGATATATGGACTATTAACTAATGATATAGGGTATGCTTTTACCATTCAGATTGATTTCCAGTGTTTCAGATCAATTTATAATACAAAAAAAGATGGCGTTGTACCAATGCCAACTGTCAATGATATTTCATTAGGCAGACATTCTGTTGTGATTGAGGGCTACGAAGATGAGACTGATATGTTTTATTTTCCCAATTCCTGGGGTGAAACTTGGGGAAATAATGGATGGGGAGCTATAAAGAGAGATTATATTGAAAGATATGGTAAAGAAGTTATTATTATTTCAAGAGCAAAATATGGATTTACTCAGGATAAATTGATTGCTAATGAGGATTATAATAGTTCGTCAAAAAAGTTCATCGATGTTTGGAAGGAAGAAAATAAATCAACACGGACAAGTATTAAGTGGAATTCGGAAAAATTATTTATAGTAGCTTATGATTGGATTAATACGTCCGGTGATTTCATACAAATTTTTGATCTCTATGATTCATTTAATCAAAAGTTAGGATGGACTCATATCCAAATTCCATATCAATCAAGTGCTGTGCAAGACGACACAGGTTTTGTCATAGAACTATTTGTATGGCCAGATTTTAGGAGAGCAAAATATGGTAAACTTTTGGAGAAAACCTGTTCAGATTATTTAAAACAGAACGGCTATAAGAAAATAATAATGCCATTATACGAGATGGATGATTTATTAGGCAAAAAATCACCAGCGCGATTATTTCTTAAAAAAATGGGTTTTCAGATTACTGAAGAGATAAAATCGTATCCAATGAAAACCGGATTTGCATCTAAAAATATTTGATATGTATAAAATAATAGTAGTAAGTAAAAACAAAGGAATTGTTTCTAAAGACGAACTTTCCACTTTTGCAGCATCTTTAAAGAGCTCTCTTGATGCAGAAGTTGAGTTTTATACTCCTGAGTTCCTTGGGACACAAGTAACTTTTCATGATGTTGTTGAAGTTTGGTTACTTTTTGAGGGGAAAAAAGTACTCGGTAAAGTATTCGATAAAATGATTGATAAGACATTAGATAAAACTTTAGACGCCTTTATTAAATGGGCAAAAGAAAGACTGTCTTCCGAAGAAAACAAAAGGCCAAAATCGCTTTCTATATACGACGAAAACCGTAAAAAAATTAAATCCGTCATATTAAATACGAAGGGCGAGATTGAAGATAATACTGAAGAAGAACAACTAATTAAACCGAATACGCCTAAAAAATCTGAACCTTTTTTTGAAAAAAATGTTGAAAGGAATACTCAAGAGAAAGCAACTGATCTATAAAATAATTAGTATTTTGAACTGGTTTTCCGCCTTTGGTGTTCTTCACCTGAAAAGGTCACATTAAAGGTACTTGTAACTCATGAGGCACTTATCCAAAGCCTGAAGCATTAAATGAGTCAAAAGTATTCGCTGAAAAGCATTTCTAAATTTAAAGCCTTTTGCTTTAGTGACTATTTGCATTACAGAAGTTTTTTATTATTTTTTAATCTCTTGACAAAACGTTTCTATTTTTAATCCTTAAAATATTTTATGGAAAAACTATTTAAAAAAAAATTGAAATAATTACAGTTTCGCTATTGTTGAGAGGTTACAACCTGTTTGCGCAGGAATTGCATACACGGTGGGATGAAATAACAGCGAGTGAATGGCCCAAAGCGCTTAAAGCTTCCAATGAAACCTGTATACTTCCTATTGGTATTCTTGAAAAACACGGACCGCATGTACCTGTCGGCAGCGATCTGATACAGGTGCGGGAATGGTCGGCAAGAGCAACTAAAAAAGAATATGCGGTTGTTTTTCCTGATTTTTTTTATGGTCAGATCAATGAAGCAAGACACCAGCCCGGCACTTTTTCGTTACCGGCACGTGTTGTCTGGGATTTGCTGGAAGCTACCTGTGATGAAATTGCAAGAAATGGTTTTAAAAAGATTGTTATTATAAACGGCCATGGCGGCAATTCTGAAATGATAAGGTACTTTATGCAGACACGTCTTGGAAAGCAGAGGAACTATGCAGTGTACTTTTTTGAGCCTCCGGCTGATTCTGCTTATCTAAAAAATCTGACAGCTCTTCACAAATCACCTGAAGCTACCGATCAGCATGCAGGAGAAAGAGAAACTTCGGCACTTTTATATCTTCGCCCCGATCTCGTAAAAATGGACAGCGCAAAAAATGAATCCGGAGCAAACCAGCATCGCTTTGCTATTCCAAACGTTTATACTGCTATCTGGTGGTATGCAAGTTATCCAAATCACTATGCAGGAGAAGGCGCACAGGCAACCCGTAAATTGGGAGAACTGATTACAGAACATTATATCAGTAATTTAGTTACTGCTTTAAAAGATATTAAAGCCGACACAAAAACACTGGAGCTGCAAAATGAATTTTTTAACCGGGTTAAGAAAGAATAAGAAAAGAAATTTTTTAACCAATTTTAATTCAAATCAAAATATTCGGAAGCTCTCGCGATAGCTTTCTTTAATTTATATGATAACTAATGCAATAAAATTTTCGCCCTTATTAGTGTTTTTTACTAACAGCTTTGTTGCTAATATAACTTTAATTTGTGGCAGACAGTCCTGATTTATTTTGATTTAAGTCGTCCTGCACAATATTTAAAGCAGCGGGAAATTACTGTTATTTCAGCTCATTTTACGAATCCGTAATTTATTTTTACTCAATACAGAAAAAGCGCTCCTTAATTCCTCTGAATGCTTTTCTATTGCAGTTAATAACAGCCTGATCTTTTCTTCAATATCAACTCCTGCCAATCTTAGAAGCATTGCTCCGTTATTTGAAACTTTTTTAAAAACAAGCTCATCTCCAAAATCTTTGTCTTCAGTTAAAATAAAACCATTTTTAGTCGCAGCCATGGCAATAATATCCAAATCATCTGTTCCTGGCATTATCTGCTGTATAGAAAATGTCTCATACCCTGCCTGTTTCAAAGCGACTGTTATCCTGGCATCAGTGCTTTCATCTGCAATAATTAACGGAAAGTTATTCGACATTTACTAATGTTTCATTCCTCACCGATGCAGCTCCGTATGATATACACGCTAAAAGCACTTTTTTGCTAAGAAAAGGATAAGCCTTTAAGAGTTCTTCAAACGACTCACCAGCTCCTATTTTCTCCAATATAAGATCAACGCCTATGCGTGTGCCTTTTATTACAGCTTTACCTCCTAAAATCCCTGGTCTTTGTTCTATATACTCATGCACCATATAAATTTTTAAATTGAAATTACGAAATAAACATAAGACATTAGTTTAACTGGCATGAGAGTAAAGGACTTCAATTTTTGAAGCGAACGTTCAGGTAAAATAAAATATATGGGTACCTTCATTTTTGCCCGACACATTCGTTATATTATGTTTGGTTTAAGTCCTCCCTGCGGGATGCTTAAACCAACGGGGGAACAAACCCGATTAAAGAATCATGCAACCGCTAAAGCTTTAACTTCTAATTTAAATCCAAGATTTTGCATGATGGCTTCACAATCTTCACTCAAGACCGAATGCTTTTACATCTGCTAAACCAAGTTGTGACAAAGCATTTCTGATAGTGTGAGAGGTGTCATCCTCATAAGAACCGCTCATCAGGCTTTGTTCTGCCCAATCAACCAGTTCTGTCAAAGACAAATGATGTTGCAGCTAAGCCAGTAATTTATCAGCTATTATTTCTTTTGTTATCATTTTTTACAACTTTTGATGTCCTTTATCAACGGGGTATTTTTCGTGTACTTCTCTTAAGATGTTTTTATCATCATACATCTCCTGCCAAAATCTGATTGTTACTTCCTCAATATCTACTTCTTTCAAATATTTGCTTCCAACCTAATTTACCTGGTCTCTCAAAAGAATAAATTCTGCCTCCATCTTCTCTTTCTATCTATTGTTCATATTCTATCTCATTTTTTCGCCGTTGCTTTTCACTCATATTAAGTTACTTCTTACCTGCATACCAGGGATAAGTAAAGTTACAAACAAACGTTAGATACTAATAAGTGTGTTTAAGTTAGGCCACCAGGCGTGGTAAGCAGAGCGGACAAATAGTTAATTCTTCGGCGCCTCTTAATAAGTCAATGATTTTAATAGCAGTACAACGTAAAAGAGAGCCAAACTTTATGAAAGGAACAAAAAGCCCATCTGCTTTTATCTTATCATTATGTAGAAAATAAAGAATAAAAAAGTTGTGTCAACTAAAAGGATATGACGAATATTGTATTACAATCATTACCATGGAACCAATTATAAGCCTTAGAAATGTATATAAAAGTTATGGTGATAAACAAGTGCTTAAGGGAATTAATCTTGATATTTACCCTGGCCAGGTAATCGGTTATATAGGGCCAAACGGTGCTGGAAAAAGTACTACAGTTAAAATACTATGCGGGTTGGTAAGTAATTATGAAGGTGAAGTTTTTATAAAAGGTATTAACCTGAAAGATGATGTTATTCAGGCAAAAAGCGTTATTGGCTATGTACCTGAATTAGCGGAATTGTATGATGTACTTACTCCGGCAGAATTCTTAGGTCTTATGGGTGACCTGTATAATCTTGATAACAATATAGCTGACGGGCGGATAAAAAAAATGATGTCCGCATTTGGACTGGAAGCGAACCTGCACCAACGTATGGATACCTTTAGTAAAGGCATGAAGCAAAAAGTGTTGATTACTTCAGGGCTTTTGCACAATCCTGACATTATTATTCTGGATGAACCTTTAAGTGGCCTTGATGCAAACAGCGTCATCTTAATGAAAGAACTGATCAGCAGACTTGCTAAAGAAGGCAAAACCATATTTTACTGCAGCCACATGATGGACGTAGTTGAAAAAGTAAGCGACCGTATTGTGCTGATAAGCGATGGCATTGTACTTGCGGACGGAAGTTTTGAAGAGCTAAAGCAGCAACAGGGAAACTTCAGCCTCGAAAAAATATTTTCAGGGCTTACCGCTAAAGACAGTATTAATAATGCTGCGGAGCAAATGATGAGCGCTTTCGACTAATTCGTACTATATTCAATCCCATCTGCTAATGAACATTATTAATAAATTTCTCCTCGGCATTGTACTCTTACCTCAATCACTGTACAAAAGGTTGGGAGTAAATGTACTTCATTTAAGGTCAATACTAACCACTAAACTGATAATGGACGACAGGCGTCCAAATACCTTTCAGCAGATACAACAAAAAAAATCAGAAGAGCCTGCAAAGTGGGCAACAATTGGCACTATGGTTATGTCGGCAGTATTAGGAATGGTTTTACTGGCTTCTTTTAAGGTAGGAAAAGATTATGTCAGTCATCTTACGATTTATTTTTTCATTTATACCGTCCTTTTGTCTTCTATACTTATCTCTGATTTTACTTCGGTATTAATAGATGTGCGTGATAATTATATTATTTTACCCAAGCCGGTTAATGACCAGACAGTTGTGGCAGCAAGGCTATTGCATATACTCATCCATATAAGTAAGCTGGTCGTGCCGATGTCATTGCCGGCAATTGTGTTTATGGTAATAAACATTTCTGCCTGGGGTGCTATAGTACTTTTCGTTCTGACAGGATTAAGTACCCTGTTCACCATATTTCTTATAAATGCATTATACATATTGATATTAAGGCTAACTACCCCGGAAAAATTTCAAACAGTTATCAGTTACTTTCAAATATTTATTGCCATTTTTATTTATGGTGGTTACCAGTTAGGTATAAGGGCAATAGACACTGTTGTTTTGCAAGGGTACGATATCTCAGGTTCAAAGTATGTGTGGATAGCTCCCTTTTATTGGTTTGCCGGTGCCTGGCAGGGATTGTCGGGCTTTACTATGCAGACGCGTTGGATAATTGCAACCGCATTAAGTTTTATTACTCCGTTTATCAGTATATGGATTGTTATTAAATATTTTGCTCCTTCTTTCAATCGGAAACTCTCACAAATTGGGGGAAGCAACCGCGAATCAGCGCCGGTAAAAAAAGGCAAAAAAAATGTTTCAACTACGTCTGGTTATTCAAGGGCTTTAGCGCGCCTTTTTACCAAAAAAGGCCCTGAAAAAATGGGCTTCCTGTTTTGCTGGAAAATGACAGCCCGCAGTAAAGATTTTAAAATGAAAGTTTATCCGGGAGCAGGATATTTAGTTGTGTACATAATAATTATGTTTTTTACTTCTAAAAAACTCAGCTTAGAGACATTACGGCAAAATACATCAGAAGGAAAAATAGTAATCTTATCGCTTATTTATTTCAGCAGTTTTATGCTGATAATGGCTATCAGCCAAATAGCTTATTCTGAAAAATTTAAAGCAGCGTGGATATATTTTACAACTCCGGTAAAGTCGCCTGGTTATCTTATAAGTGGTGCCTTGAAAGCCGGGATGCTAAAGTTTTATGTTCCTATCATTATTTTCACTGCCGCGCCTGCAATTTACATTATGGGTCCTGCGGTAATTCCTAATGTTTTGCTTGGGCTTTTTAATCAATTGCTTATCTGTTCACTAATTGGTTATGTTAATGCAAAACATTTGCCCTTTTCAGCTAACCAAACTATGGCAGATAAAAGTGGTTCGTTTATCAGGGGAATATTCACTTTGGCTATCCCTTCCATAGTTGGGCTTGTCCATTATTTTTTGTATGATTTTATCCTGGTAATCTCCATTTTTGCAGTCCTGTCTCTTATAGCAACCTGGCTGGTAATGGATGCAATAAGAAGAACAACCTGGGCATCAGTTAAAAGTACCTATGAGTGATTATAAGACTCAGATTTTATTATGCTTTTTTGTGATTACTTTCCTGGTTATTTTACTGCGGTGATACAGGAGTGTAAGCATCTGTCTAAACAAGATAAATACAAAGACCTTTTATATTAAGCTTAAAATTCTTAGCAACCATGAATCGAAGCTTATGCTTTGCAAATTTTACTTAAGGATTTGTTGGTGAAGAACCAATAATCCTCACATCTGAAATATTTGCTCCTGACCAAATACCATTAAAATTAATCTCATAACTCATACTTTTGATAATCTCCCAAAGTATGACACAACCAACTTCTCAACCAATAAACACTAAACACCGTGTAAACGCTATTATTGGTGGTTCTGTCGGCAACCTGGTTGAATGGTACGATTGGTATAGCTATTCCGCTTTTGCATTGTATTTTTCACCACATTTTTTTCCTCACAGCGATGCTACCGCTCAGTTGCTGAATACAGCAGGTATTTTTGCTGTCGGTTTTTTTATGCGACCTGTAGGCGGATGGTTGTTTGGAAGTATTGCTGATAAGAATGGCCGTAAAAGTGCCATGGCCATTTCTGTTTTGCTTATGTCTTTTGGTTCTTTAATAATTGCTTGTATACCTTCATACAACACCATTGGTATAGCCGCACCTGCTTTGCTGTTTATTGCCCGTTTGTTACAAGGTCTTAGCGTTGGGGGCGAATATGGAACCTCTGCTACTTACTTAAGTGAAATGGCCACTCCAAACAGGCGTGGCTTCTATTCAAGCTTTCAGTATGTAACACTAATCGGGGGGCAACTGGTTGCATTAGGTTTACAACTGCTTTTGCAAAAAGCTTTTCTTACACAGGAGCAACTTCATCAATGGGGCTGGCGGATACCGTTTGCTATAGGCGCCATACTTTCTGTTGCAGCATTTTATATCCGCAGAAATTTGCACGAAACAGAAGCTTTTCAAAAAACTAAAACAGAAAAAAAGAAAAAAGGATCCGTTAGAGAACTTTTAAAGTATCCTAAAGCCATTGTCACAGTTATCGGGCTCACATTAGGTGGCACCATCGCTTTTTATACCTACTCTATTTACATGCAAAAGTTCCTGGTAAACACCGTGCACCTGACTATTGATCAATCTACTTTTATTTCATTTTTCAGTCTATTGTCGTTTGCGCTGTTGCAGCCTGTCTTTGGGCTGTTATCCGATAAAATTGGCCGGAGACCTTTATTAACTGCATTTGGAATATCAGGAACGATTTGTACCGTACCGCTGCTGACAGCTTTAAGCAAAACCACATCAGAAGTAAATGCTTTTTTATTGATAATGGCAGGGTTGATTATCGTAAGCGGTTATACTTCTATCAATGCCATTGTAAAGGCAGAGTTGTTTCCGGGCGAGGTGCGGGCATTGGGAGTAGGCTTGCCTTACGCACTTACCACAGCTATATTTGGCGGCACTGCAGAGTATGTAGGGTTATGGTTTAAAAACCTCGGCCATGAAACCTATTTCTACTGGTATGTAACTGTTTGTATTTTCATTTCTTTACTTGTTTATCTTACTATGAAAGACACAAAACATACTTCTTTGATAAAAGAGTAAACATTGAAATAGAAACTTGTAAGCTTTTAATTTATCGCTGATTTTCCCCCTTTCATCAGTCTTCCGGTCAGAATTAAATTGCTTATCGCAGGTTTAATGAATTCAGGAAATCAATTAAACTTATGTAAGCTGTGCACAGCCTCTGCGGCTGATACCCCACTCCTTTTTTAAAAAATAAAAATCGCGCATCTCACTTTATATGCAATCTTTTTATTTGTTCTGCAGTTTACTTTCTTGCCCAAACAAATAATACAAACCAAATTGAAAAACACGATTAGCTCCGTTTTTGCCCTGCCCGGTAATGTCTCCGTTATCATTCAAATAAACAACATTTTGCAAATCTTTAAAACCATAGTTATACCTCACTTCTGCCCCGATAAATTTAGTGAAATTGTAAGCAAACCCAAGGTCAAAACCAACATCAAAACGCCGGTAAAAGCCCGTCATATCTTCACTAATGCCGGAAGATTTTGAAACAGCTTTACGTAAAAAACCAAATTCAGGTCCTATCAGTATCTCAGATTTAGCGTTAGGCCGGTAACCGCCTAAAACAGGAACAGCGATATAATTCAACTTAACACTTCCTGCACTCGCTGTTCCTATTGCATTGAATGCAAAACCTTTACTTGAGTAGAGCAATTCAGGTCTTATCAAAAGATTATCCTGAACGGGTATTTCAGCTAAGAGTCCTGCATTCCAGCCAACTCTTGCCTTACTGTTATCATCATTAATGTACCTGGTCGTTGCCAGGTTCACTCCGCCTTTTAATCCCAACTGCATTTGGGCAAAAGAAAAGCTGAAAGAAAAAAAGCAGGTTATTAGAAAGATAATTTTTTGCATAAAATAATAGTGGTTTAAATGAAAAATTTCGCCTCATCCCCTAACCCCTTTTCCTCGCGGAGAAGGGGGAAAATTACTGCTTTTTATTTTTTTAAAACAAATTAAACAATACTTGTTTTGGTTTTAAGCCAATTATTTGAAGTTCTTTTCTTTAAACAGTTTGTTATTAAACAGGGCTTATTACTTTAAAACCCAGGCTTCTCCCCTTTTACCTGATGCATGTAACTTTGCGGTGTGAACAATCAATTAAAAGATTTTCTTAAAAGTAAAGTAACACAATATAATACGCCTGCATTTATTAAAGATGATCCTGTATGTATTCCGCATCTTTTTACCAAAATACAAGACATTGAAATTGCCGGATTATTTGCTGCAGCTTTTGCATGGGGAAACCGTACTATCATTATCAAAAAATCAAAAGAACTCCTGCAGCGCATGGATAATGCTCCTTATGATTTTGTACAGAATCACGATGACCAGGATTTGAAGCGGCTATTGGGATTCAAGCACCGCACTTTTAATGATACAGACCTCTTGTATTTTATTCATTTTTTACATAACCATTATGCATACAATACCTCCTTAGAGTCAGCTTTTACAGGCGGAATGAATAAACAGGATGAAACGACAGAAAATGCGCTCAATTATTTCTTCAAATATTTTTTTTCTTTGGAAGATGCTCCGGCAAGAACAAGAAAGCACATCGCTTCACCCAATAAGAAAAGCACCTGCAAAAGGCTGAATATGTTTTTGAGATGGATGGCCAGGCAGGATAAAAATGGCGTTGATTTTGGTATCTGGAAAAACATCTCTCCTGCTCAGCTTGTTTGCCCGGTTGACGTGCATGTTGCCCGCGTCGCTTACCGCTTTAACCTTCTTAAACGTAACAAGATTGACTGGCAGGCAGGCCTCGAACTGACAGATTACCTACGAAAATTAGACTCCGCTGATCCTGTTAAGTATGATTTTGCTTTGTTCGGATTAGGCGTAATAGAAAAGTTTTAAGAAAAAAAATAATTTAAGAAATAAAATAATTATAAAAAGGAACATTGGTAAAAAAACAATATGGAAGAAAAAATGGCTTATTCTGACAGATCTTATAAGGTTATAATAGAATGCAACGATTATATTCTGATGCCATTTTCTTCATTTGTATTAATTGTAAAATTACCTTTCCTATAAAATTTTCTGTATGTATCGTTGATTTCTTTTGACTGTTTTTTGTCGTTTATATATAGTTCATTGTCTGTCACTTCTATTTTATAACCTTTAAATTTATCAATCAATCCGTCTTTTTCCAGTGCATTCGTGAACTCCCTGAGATTTTTTATTTCTTCCCTTGCATTTTTCATTGATCTTTCAAAGTTTTCTTTCATCTTTTGCCCGCTAAACCTAAATTCAGCTTTTTGTTTTTCAAATTCCATTTTTGCCTGTTCGATTTGTTTCCGGTTTATTTTTGCACCTTCTTTCAGTTGGTTACGCATATTTTCCCAGTCTATATTTTTCATAGATTTATCTATTTGTTCAGAAAAATTTTCCATATCAATTTTTTCAGTTGCTTTATCAAATTGCTTCTGATACTTCTCAAAATCCAGGTTTTTCATCTGGATGTCAAGATTTTTCATTTGAATGTCGAGCCGTCTCATTTGCTCATCTAATTGATCAAAATCACGGTCGGTATTATTACGTCTGCCGGATGTGTCAGTATTATTGTTTTGTGGAAGCTGTTCTTTTCGAAAGGAGTCTCCGCTCTTTTTTTGATTTTGCGAAAAGGCAGAAAAGCCAATTACAACTACGGTCAATGCAAGTGCAAATACAATTCTTGTAAATAAAAAATACTGTTTCATAATGATGGGTTTGTTTTGATTATTAGCATTAGTACGAATAAATTCGTATCAAACTTACGATAGTTTTCGTATAACGTTAAATCACTTTTAACTTTTGAGGCATTTTAACAGTTTTTATACATTTCATTTTTTTGTGTAAAAAGATGTTGTAACCAGAAAAAGCTAAAGAGAAAATTAGAAGATAATTGATTTAATTAATGTAAAGAACCAAAGTAAGATTCAGCTATTAGCAACATGTTGAGGAAAATAGTCTCAAGAGGAACTTTTTAAAGAAATACATTGTATTTCAGTTACACCCATTTAGCCGCTTTGTATCGGCAGGAATGCAAAAAGCTATGCCACACCTTTAAGTATGGCATAGCTTTCTAAGTTTTATCTCATCCTTAATCCAATTTATAATCCATCTTAATCGTGGTTCTATATGTCGTTTTGCACAATGCCCTCACAGCTTCTGCAATTCCCTGTGCGTCGTAGCCGCATTCACGCTGCAGTTCTTTTGTCGTGCCGTGTTCTACAATTCTGTCTGGTATGCCAAGTATTTTCACTTCTGCTTTGTAATTATTTATCATCATAAATTCAAGTATTGCGCTTCCGAAACCACCTGTTACTGTGCCATCTTCAACGGTTACAATCTTATCGAATTTAGCAAAAACCTCGTGTAAAAGTTCTTCATCCAAAGGCTTTACAAAACGCATATCATAATGTGCCGGATTCAATCCCTGTGTCTTCAACTCACGAATAGCAGCCGTTGCAAAATTGCCCGGATGGCCAATACTGAGTATAGCCACATCTTCCCCGTCCTTTATTTTTCGTCCTTTGCCTATGGTAATTTCTTCAAAGGGCGTTCTCCAATTCCTCAACACACCTTCTCCACGCGGATAGCGGATAACAAACGGGCTTTGATTACTTTCTAACTGGGCAGTAAACATAAGATTTCTCAGCTCCGATTCGTTCATAGGAGCGCTGATTACCAGGTTTGGAATGCAGCGCAGGTAAGCAATATCATAAGCTCCGTGATGTGTTGGCCCGTCTTCGCCAACCAATCCTGCCCGGTCAAGGCACATTATTACCGGCAGTTTTTGAATAGCTACGTCGTGTACAACCTGGTCAAAAGCCCTTTGCATAAAAGAAGAATAGATATTGCAAAAAACCCTTAATCCCTGTGTGGCCAGGCCGGCGCTTAAGGTTACAGCATGCTGTTCACAGATGCCTACATCGAACGAGCGGTCAGGCATTTTTTCCATCATAAATTTAAGGGAAGATCCGCTGGGCATAGCCGGGGTAACGCCCATTATATTTTTGTTTTGTTCTGCCAGCTCTATTATACTCAGGCCAAACACATCCTGGTATTTTGGCGGCTGCGGCAGGTCATATTTCTTTTTTACAATTTCGCCGGTTATTTTATCAAACAACCCCGGCGCGTGCCATTTGGTCTGGTCTTTTTCTGCAAGAGAATAACCTTTTCCTTTTACGGTTATAATATGCAATATCTTAGGACCGGGAATTTCCCGTAAATCCTTTAATGTATCAACTAACTTGGTAATATTGTGTCCATCAATAGGACCGAAATATCTTAGTTTCAATGACTCGAACAGATTGGCGCTGCTGCTCATCATTCCTTTCAGGCTTTCTGCAACTTTGTGCGCCATTGAGCGTGTAAAGCCTTTTCCGACAGGTAATTTACCCATCACTTTCCAGACGTCGTCTTTAAGCTTATTATAAGTGGGAGAAAGGGCAATATCAGTAAGATATTCTTTAAGAGCGCCAACATTGGGGTCAATGCTCATGCAGTTATCATTGAGGATAATCAAAACATCACTGTCAGCAACTCCGGCATGATTCATTGCCTCGAAAGCCATCCCCGCCGTCATAGCTCCGTCCCCGATAACTGCGACTGATTTGCGATCAGTTTCCCCTTTATATTTTGCAGCCATTGCCATTCCTAACGCAGCAGAAATGGAAGTAGAAGAATGACCTACACCAAAAGTATCATATTCACTTTCGCTTCTTTTTGGAAAGCCGCTGAGGCCATGATATCTGCGGTTGGTATAAAAATCATCGCGGCGACCGGTTAGTATCTTATGTCCGTAAGCCTGGTGGCCTACATCCCAAACCAATTGATCATAAGGCGTATTATAGATGTAATGTAAGGCAACAGTCAGCTCAACTACTCCCAGGCTGGCAGCGAAATGGCCGCCATGAACACTTACTGTGTCAATAATGTATTGCCGCAGTTCATCGCATACTTTATGCAATTGTTCGCGGCTCATTTTCTTAAGATCAGCCGGGCTGTCAATTGCTTTTAATAAATTACCGGGAGTAATTCGCATCCTGTTCTTTTTTGTAAAATTAAGGAATTAGTGCAAGCGGGTTTTATAAATGGATTATAATAAACAATATTAGCTGCTTAATAGTTTTAACAAATAATTTTTACCTTCAGCACACTCATAAAAACCGGTTAACATGGCTTTTTACCATTTGTAAAAAGTCACTGCCGTTAAACTTATATTTATTTACTTTTATTGTATGAACAGAAAGATTTCAAATTACTGGCTTTGCCAGATTGGTGGCTGGAGTATTTATATAATTGTATTCACTTTTTTTTATCTCACTCTTCGAAGCACAAATACGCCTTACTTCTTTCAGAATGTCTTTTTAGATGCATTTATAGGATTAGTTATAACACACCTCATGCGTTCATTTATCAGGCGGCTTCGTTTTTTAGGCGCTTCGCTTGATAAGCAGATTTTTTATATGGTTATAACAACTGCAGGTTTTTCGCTGCTTTTTTCTTTTATAGCTCTTTATTTTCAGGAGATACTGCAGATAACATCTGTAAAGTTGCGGCAATTAGGATTTATAGGCCGGTTTTTTTACTCTTCGCTGGGCTATTTTATGTTCCTTATCATCTGGAACCTGATTTATTTTACCTATCACTATGTTATGAAGAGCCAGCAGGAGCAGCTTGATAAGGTCAAATTGCAGAGCGTAGTGAAAGAGCTTGAGCTAAAAACCATTAAAGCTCATATAAATCCTCATTTTATTTTCAATGCGCTCAACAGTATCCGGGCGCTGGTAGATGAAAACCCGGAAAGGGCACGTAAGGCAATCACCGAACTAAGCAATTTGCTAAGAAGCAGTATGCAGGCCGAAAAAGTTGAAACCACGCCTCTTTCTAAAGAATTAAACATTGTCCGTGATTACCTTGCTTTAGAGCACATTCGTTTTGAAGACCGGTTAAACATAGAGTACAATATAGATGAAGATACCCTTGGCCAGCCCGTGCCGCCGATGATGCTGCAGACACTGGTAGAGAATGCTATTAAGCATGGGATCAGTAAAAAAATGGAAGGCGGGGTTATAAGAATTATTTCCGATTTTAAAGACAATCACCACGAATTGATCGTTAAGAATACGGGACATATCAATGGCGATTTTAATCCTGATGGTTTTGGGCTGTACAGTACACAAAGCCGGCTGATGTTGCTGTATGGTGAAAAAGCACATTTTGAGATCAAAAACAACAGCGACGATATGGTGGAGGCAACTATAACAATGCCCGTTGTCACCATTTAAAATATTAAAGAAAAGTTTTTGGTAACAAACGGCAGAACATCAATATAGCTTTTGTTGCGTCGCACTCTTGTACTTTTTGTAATTCTATTCAGCTTTTCTCAACTTATAATCAAACAATCTCAAAATACTGATAAACATGTCTGTCCGAACGATCATTATAGACGACGAAAGATTAGCACGTAACGAATTGAAAAAACTACTGCAGGAATTTGGCGAGATAGAAGTGATTGACGAAGCTGGCAATGTGCAGGAAGGCATTGAAAAAATTGAAAAGCACAATCCTGACCTTATTTTTCTTGACATTCAGATGCCCGGCAAAACCGGCTTCGATCTTCTTGAAGAGCTTGACCATGCTCCCAAAGTCATTTTTACCACAGCTTATGATGAATTTGCCTTAAAAGCTTTTGAAGTAAACGCTCTCGATTACCTCCTGAAGCCCATAGAGCCAAAACGTCTTGCCGACGCTGTCCAAAAAATGCAGCAGGACGAAAGCCGTGACCCTTTACCAGCTAACAGTAATGGTACTCTTACAAGAAATGGTTTACTAAACGACGAAGACCAGGTATTTGTAAAAGACGGGGAAAAATGCTGGTTTGTAAAGCTCAATGAAATCCGCTTATTTGAAAGCGTAGGCAATTATGCAAAAGTTTACTTTGGACAAAATAAACCTTTAATTCTCAAATCGCTTAATTCCCTTGAAGAAAGGTTAGACGACAAAATTTTTTTCAGAGCCAACCGCAAACATATTATCAACATGCGGTGGATCGAAAAAATTGAACCCTATTTCAATGGCGGTTTATTGCTCGAGCTGAAAGGCGGTGAAAAAATAGAAGTAAGCCGCAGGCAAACGGTTAAGTTCAAAGAAATGATGAGCTTGTAAGTAATATCATTAATTTGGGTAAATTTCAAGTATCTGCTTTTAATGTTCAATGAACAATATTCAATACTCAATATTCAATTGTACATTTTTTCTTAAGTTAATGATGCTAAGCTTATAAGTACATTTGCCTTTATGAAAAAACTTTCAATTAGCCTGTTATTTGTCTCAATAACACTGCTGTCTTCTGCTCAAACAAATTCCGATGCTATAAAAGAAAAGGAAGTACAAAGAATAGAAACTATTTTATCGGCAGATGATATGCAGGGGAGAAAAGCTTTTACTGCCGGAAGTGAAAAAGCTGCTGATTTTATAAGTAATGAATTTAAACAAATTGGTCTTAAAACTTTTAATAACTCAGCCGGTTATAAGCAAACCTTTACAATAACAGAACCGAAAGTTTTAAGTGTTTCCGCCTCTTTTAACGGTAAATCTGTTGATACTGAAAATGTCATTGTTTTCACCTGTTTGCCTGACTTAAAAATTACGGAAAAATCAGGGTTTAGAATGGTTTACCTGAAACAAGGGGCAGCATTTGGTAAAGATGTAAGTGAATATATCCGGTTAAAAGAAAACCTGCTTGTTTTTGTTGATAATAGTTATACTGAAAATTTTAAACGTCTCGCAAACAGAAAACAACACCTCTTTAAATCTGATAAAAGTGTTGTTTTTGTTATGGGAAATTATAATGCTGATAATTATATTATACACGCGAAAAATGAAGTAACTGAAAACAAGGCAGCAAACGTTGTTGGCGTTTTGCCTGGAAAAAGCAAAAAAAATGAATTTGTAATTTTCTCTGCACACTATGATCATTTAGGAACGGGAGAAGCAATAAACAGCGACTCAATTTATAATGGCGCCAACGATGATGCTTCAGGTGTTACTGCTGTTATTTCTCTTGCTAAATATTACAAAGCAGCAAACAACAGTGAGCGCACTTTGATTTTTGCCGCTTTCACCGCGGAAGAAATTGGGGGTTATGGTTCTCAGTATTTCTCCAGTCAGCTAAATCCTGAAAAGGCTGTTGCTATGTTTAATATTGAAATGATAGGAACCGAAAGTAAGTGGGCCAAAAATTCAGCGTATATAACCGGTTTTGAAAAATCTGATATGGGAAAAATAATTCAAAAAAACCTGCAGGGAAGCGGGTTTACGTTTTATCCTGATCCTTACCCGGATCAGAATCTTTTTTACCGCTCTGATAATGCCACGCTTGCCCGTTCAGGCGTTCCCGCACATACTATTTCAACTTCCAAAATGGATAATGAACCAACCTATCACAAGCTCAATGATGAGGTAAAAACGCTTGATTTAAAAAACATGACACAGATTATACAATCTATTGAAATCAGTGCCAAAAGTATTATTAGCGGCAGCGATACACCAACAAGGGTAAAGGCAGACCGGTTGAAATAACACTTTAAAGATTATAGAATTATACTTTTAGATTGTAATATTAAAAAAACAAAGAATTATTTATTGGACAGCAGCATAACTTCATTCATTACAGTTGTGTCCTTGTATCTCCGGTATGACACAAATACCACGTTTGCAAAAATTTTATAAGGGTGCTACAGAGAAAAAGTATATCCCTTATTTTACTTCATTAATGATAAAATAAGAAATTAGCTAGATTTATCAACCTGAAGGAGCTCAAATTTGAATAGTCATTGTACCAGCCTGAAGGACTGCATTCGAATAACCCTTGTACCAGCCTGAAGGGCCTACATTTGAATAGCCTCTGGTGAAACCAAAGGTTTTGAAAAGAGCAATATTAAAAACCCTGAAGGGGTTGTACAATTATTTTGTAACAAACAAGATCGGGTAGGAATTGTTTGATATAATTGACTCCCCCGGTTTACAACCAGAACTATTCAAATACAAGCCCGCAGGGCTCTGCAAAAGATGTGTCCTGACTGTATCAACTGTTGCTCACCTCTTTATGCAGCTGTTTCATATAATTTATAAAATCAATTGATACCTAAAATTTATAAGAAACCGTACCAATAACCTGCCTTGGAGGGATTGGGTTAATACTGTAGTTCTCATGCACATAATAGTTATAAGTGTTGGTTAAGTTAGAAACTTTAGCAAGCACTGTTATTTTTTTAAAACTATATCCTGCACTAACGTCAATCGTTGAAAAACCTTTCACTTCAAAATTTCTTAAGTGAGTTTGAGTTTGTCCTTTAGTATTATTGTAGCCCGCAAAACGCTTTCCGGTATAGAACAAAGATGTGCCGAGTTTTAAACCTTTTGCCTTACTATTTTTAAAAGTATAGAAAACACTTGTATTTCCTGTGCCTGCGGGGTTATTAATCAGCCTTTCACCTTCTATAAAGTTGCCTTTTGCCTCAGGAGTTTTGGTATAACGGATGTAGTTATAACTGACTCCCGCTAAAATGTCCAATCCTTTTATTGGGTGTATACCTAAATCCAGTTCTGCTCCCTCGCTTGTGGTCTGGCCTGTAAGAGCTTTTAAACTTGTGTTGCTGTTTGGCGTAACTCCGTCGGCTGCAAAGAGTGAAGTCTGTGCAAGATTGTTATTGACGATACGGTAAAAAGTAAGGTTTGCAGAAAGAGCTCCATTAAAAAAATAGTTTTTTACGCCTGCTTCATATTGGTCAATTATGGAGGGCGAAAGAGCGTTGCCATACACATCGGTACCGGAGTTTACAGAAAACGAGTTGGCATAGCTTACAAAAATGGAAGTAGTCTCAAATGGTTTGTATACTATACCAAGGCGTGGAGAAAAAGCTTTGTCAACCTTGCTTTTCAGTCCTTTGGTATGTGCATTTGCAGCAAATGTCAAAGTATCAACAGGGCGGGCAACCTGGTAAGACCATCTGATGCCGGCCAGCAATTTCCATTTATCATTCAGAGAAATTAAATCCTGCATATAAGCGCCAAACCTGTTGGTTGGTGTGCTGATAAGCCTGACCTCAGTTGCTGCAGGAATATCAGTGCGATGCTGAAACTTAGCGGCATTGAAAAGATTAATCGTATCATAGATGAGTGGCTGCTTATAGCTATACGTTTGCGTAAAATACCTGTCTGCATCTATGCCTGTCAGCAGAGTATGGCCGATGTTTCCTGTTTTAAACTTACCTGTAAGATTAACCTGGCCGTAATAATAATTCTCATGCGTTTTTACTTTATTCAGGGGACGTGCCCAATCGCCATTTGCAAGGGCCTGAATGCGTTCTGTTGAATAATAATCCCTGTCGTACTGCTGGTAAGAAACAGAAGCAATCAGTTGCCAGGCGTCGTTAATCTGGTGTTTAATATTTGCCGCAGCAGAAATTTGTTGTGTTTTGGCATATTGCCATGCAGTGCCATAGAAAGTATTACGTCTTACATCTGGTATTTTTGTATTGTCGTAGGTTCCTATACCGAAGTCAGGTGTAAAATTATGCTTCAGAAAATCCGCCTGCAGCAATATTTTTGTACGATTGCCGGGTTTGTAAAGCAGGGAAGGATTAACATAATATCGCTTTGAACTGACTGCATCGCGGTAGCTGTTTGCGCTTTCAAAAGTTCCGTTAACACGATAAGCAATTTTGTCTGAAACAGGTCCGTAAAAATCAACAGCGGGTTTATACAAATCAAAGCTTCCCAAGCGCATAGATACTTCACCGCCTTTTTCAAACTTCGGCTGCTTCGTCACCATGTTAATAATACCGCCAGGGGCAACATTTCCATATAGAATGGCAGCGCTTCCTTTTAATATCTCAACTCTCTCCAACGAGCTTACTTCAGGCATGGCGCCGGTATTTACCCGCGAGCCGTCTTTAAACATATTGCTGCTCGAAAAACTGTAGCCGCGGGCGGAAAAATTTTCCTGCGTGCTGCCTCTTGTGCTGGCCAGGTAAACGCCATTTACATTTTTAATAACATCACCAAGCCTTTGTGCCTGCTGATCACGAATGGTTGCTTGTCCTACAACTGCAATACTTTGAGGTAAATCCATCGGTGCAACCTGAATTTTGCCTATTGAGACAGGTCTTTCATTCCGGCTTCTTCTGCTTTCAACAACAACTTCTTCTAATTGCCGAAAGCTTTCCTGTAATACAATGGTTATTTCTGCTGTCTGGTTTTCAAGTATCTGCACTTGTTTCTCAACAGTCTGTAACCCTGCAGACGATGCTGCGATAGTGTATTGCCTTTGCTTAATATGAGATATAACAAACGAACCATTTTCTCCGGTAAACACTCCTTTGTTGCCGGGTTTGAGAACCATATTAACATAAGAAGCAGGTTTATTATCAATAGTCACAACTTTTCCTTTAAGAGTTCCGTATTGAGCAAAAATTAATCCTGTATATAAAAAAGATAGTATAAGCAGACAGCTTTTCTTCATTTGTAATTATTTCATGCAAAAAAATACCAATGAAAACAGGAAGAAAGCCGCAATCGGGAAAAAGGGTTTCACAATCGGGAAAATTCAGCAGAGACAAGATTTACGTGCAGACATTACTATTAATGCTAATCAAGGGTTGAAATAATATACAAGTGCCGTCAGGCACAAAATATTGGTAGTAGTAACACAAAAAAAGTCAGCAAAGTGCCGTAGGTACGATATTAAAAAGCACATTGCGTACCTACGGCACACCCAAACCGTTTTCTGCTTATGTTTACTACCAATATCAGCTACCTGACGGCACATTTTAACCCTTGATTTACATTACTATTATTAACCTTTAAGAACTTTTCGTTAAAATCTGGCGAGGGAGTTTAGTTGATGCGATTAAGACTATGTTGCCATGTGAAGTCCTGCATCTTACTCGGCTGGCACGGCAAGACTATGAATAGCAGTTGCCATTTCTTTAATGAGCGTCGGGTCTTTTTCTATAGCATTTCCAATAACAATCACATCCGCGCCGGCTTTGCAGTTCAAATAGGCTTTTTCAGGGTAAGTAATTCCGCCGCCTATAATTAGCGGTATTTCTATATGGCTTGATACCATCTCAATCATGCTTTCGGTAATCGGTCTTTTAGCGCCGCTGCCTGCATCCATATAAATAAGTTTCATACCCAGCATCTCACTTGCCATAGCTGTGCATAAAGCAATTTCATTTTTATCAGAAGGTATGGGAGTCGCATTTGAAATATAGGAGACAGTTGTAGGTGCGCCGCCGTCAATAACCATATAACCGGTAGGCATTATTTCAAGCCCGCTTTTGCGAACAAAAGGCGCACTAACTACGTGCTGGCCAATCAGCAATTCTGCATTGCGGCCTGATACAAGTGAAAGATACAACAGGGCATGTGCATATTTACTTACCTGTGCCGGGCTGCCGGGAAAGAGAATGACAGGCATATCGCACAACGATTTTATTTGCTGAATGCATTCATCCAGGTTGTTTGAAATAATTAAACTTCCGCCGACAAATAAATAGTCAACCTTTGAATCAATTGCAAGCGTAACTAACTTTTCTATTTTATTATCATCAACTTTATCGGGGTCAATCAACACTGCAAGAGACTTTTGACCTTGCTGTTTATTTTTTACAAAATGCTGGTAAAGCTTGTTCTTCATGCAATTGGTTGTCGTGTGCTTGCAAAAATGCTGATTTTTTTTGTTTATCAACGCATTTTTTCTATTTTAAAATACGATAAATCATAAAATATAATTGAAAATTAAACATTTAAGGTGAAATATTCTTTCAACTCCTGCTCTGTTTTACTCTGCACCCATCAAATACCACTCATTGGTTAAGAATAAACTGACGCTTAGCACATAAATTTCTCCACATCATTTTTCCACATGGTGTTAATATTGAAATGTGTATTTGTCAGGAATGGCTGCTATTTTCGTAAACCCGTTTCACTTTTTAAAAGAATAATTATGATACAATTTCTTCAGTTTACTATAAAATTTCCACTATGAAAAATCAACAAACCAAAGGTCTCCAGTTTCAACGCCGTTTTACCAGGGAAGGCATTTCTCCGTTCGATATGTTTACCTATGACTATCGCACCAGTATTATCCGCAACCCAAACGGAGAGGTTGTATTTGAAGTAAAAAATGTTGAGGTTCCTATGCAATGGAGCCAGATAGCAACAGATATTATTGCGCAAAAGTATTTTCGCAAAGCAGGTGTGCCGCAGCCGGATGGAAGCCTGGGCAAAGAGACCTCCGCCAAACAGGTTGCGCATCGCATGGCCAACTGCTGGCGGGTTTGGGGCGAACGGTATAATTATTTCGACAGCGCTAAAGATGCACAGGTCTTTTATGAAGAACTGGTATATTCTATCTTAAACCAGGCTTGTGTGCCAAACAGTCCGCAATGGTTTAATACGGGTTTACACGAAAGTTATGGCATCACCGGCAAGCCGCAGGGTCATTATTTTGTAGACCAGAATGACGGGCAGCTAAAAAAATCTACATCAGCTTATGAAAGGCCGCAGCCACACGCGTGTTTTATATTAAGCGTTGAAGATGACCTTGTTAACGACGGAGGCATCATGGATTTATGGGTCAGGGAAGCACGGATTTTTAAATATGGTTCGGGTGTGGGCACAAACTTCTCCAATATTCGCGGTGAAGGTGAAAGATTAAGCGGCGGCGGCACATCAAGCGGTTTAATGAGCTTTTTAAAAATAGGCGACCGCTCTGCGGGAGCCATTAAAAGCGGCGGCACAACACGGCGAGCAGCTAAAATGGTCTGCTTAGATCTCGATCATCCCGAGATAGTAGATTTTATAGACTGGAAGGTTGAAGAAGAAAAGAAAGTAGGCGCTTTGATAGCTGCAGGCTACGCCAGCGATTATGAGGGAGATGCTTACAAAACTGTTTCCGGTCAAAACTCTAATAATTCAGTTCGCATTCCCAACGAGTTTTTTGAAAAGCTTGAAAAAGGGGAAGACTGGGAGCTGAAGGCGAGAACAGACGGACATGTAATGAGAAAAATCTCATCAAGAGAATTGTGGAATAAAATTGCTTATGCTGCCTGGAGATGTGCTGACCCCGGCGCGCAATATAATACCACTATTAATGAGTGGCATACCTGCCCCAAAGGCGGTGAGATAAGAGCTTCAAATCCCTGCTCTGAATATATGTTTCTTGATAATACAGCCTGCAACCTCGCTTCTGTAAACTTAAGAAAATTTCACAACGATGATACCAATCTCTTTGACGTAGAAGGCTTTGAATATACCTGCCGTTTATGGACAGTAGTACTTGAGGTTTCGGTTTTAATGGCGCAATTTCCAAGCAAGGAAGTTGCACAGCTTTCTTACGACTACCGCACTTTAGGTCTCGGCTTTGCCAATCTTGGAAGCGTATTAATGGTGAGCGGTATCGCTTATGACAGCGAAGAAGCCCGTGGCATTGCAGGAGCTGTTTCCGCTATTATGACGGGTGTAAGCTATCGAACCAGTGCAGAAATTGCAAAATACCAGGGATCTTTTGCACGGTATGAAGAAAACAAAGAAGACATGCTGCGCGTTATGCGTAATCACCGTGTTGCAGCTTATGACGCAGACAGCTATGAAAAACTAAGCATCAAACCACAAGGTATAAAAGCAAAATATTGCCCTGATTACATGTTAACGGCTGCATGCAAAGCATGGGATGAAGCTGTGGAAATGGGTGAAAAATATGGCTATCGCAATGCACAAACTACCGTTATCGCTCCAACAGGTACGATAGGTTTGGTGATGGATTGTGACACTACCGGTGTTGAGCCTGACTTTGCTTTGGTAAAATTTAAAAAATTAAGCGGCGGCGGATATTTTAAAATAATTAATCAATCCGTTCCGCAGGCATTAAAAAATCTTGGATATAGTTTAAAAGAAGCTAATACCATTATTAAATATGCTGCAGGCTCAGGTACTTTTGACGGCGCGCCTTTTATTAATCCGCAGACATTGAGCGAAAAAGGTTTTATTGCCGAAGAAATTAAGAAACTGAGCGAAGCGGTAAAAGCAGCTTTTGAGATAAGCTTTGTTTTCAACCGTTTTGCCTTAGGCGAAGCATGCCTCGAAAGATTAGGATTTACAGCAAAAGAATATAGTGACTGGAATTTTAATCTGCTTGAAGCGCTCGGATTTACAGATGACCAGATTGATGCTGCCAACGATTATATCTGCGGCACTATGACTGTAGAAGGCGCTCCTTATTTAAAAGAAGAACATTTGTCCGTTTTTGATTGCGCCAACAAATGCGGTAAAAAAGGCGAAAGATACATTCATGCTTATGGTCACATACGAATGATGGCTGCAACCCAACCCTTTATCAGCGGCGCTATTTCTAAAACCATCAATCTTCCAAACGAAGCGGCGGTTGAAGAAATAGCTGACTGTTACATGCTTAGCTGGCAGTTAGGCTTAAAGGCGAATGCCTTATACCGCGACGGCTCGAAGTTGTCACAACCGTTAAGCAACAAAAGTGACAAGAAAAAGAAAACAGGAGGAGCTAAAGAAGAAGCAGAACAACCTGTAACCGGCAACCTGCATTCCAAACCCAACATTGTTGATCTAAGTAAATTAACTGTAGAAGAGTTGCTGGAAGAAGTAACTAAGCGAATGCATGATTCTCCCGACACCCAACTGAAACGTAAGCTAAGCGAAATTGTCCAGCGCAAGTCTTTACCCGGAAAACGCCGCGGATTTACCCAAAAGGCAAAAATCGGCGGACAGGTAATTTTCTTACGCACTGGCGAATATAATGACAATACATTGGGCGAAATATTTATTGATCTTGCAAAAGAAGGCTCTACCCTTCGCAGCCTGATGAATTGTTTTGCCATCGCCGTTTCTGTAGGTTTGCAATACGGAGTGCCTTTGGAAGAGTTTGTAGAGAAGTTTGTGTTCACAAAATTTGAACCTGCAGGCATGGTAGATCATCCTAATATTAAAACAACAACTTCCATTGTAGACTTTATATTTCGCTGCCTCGCTTACGAGTACATGGGCCGCACCGACCTTGTGCACGTATTGGATAAACCCGAAATAAGCAATCTTGGAGATGAAGCAGAAAAAAAGCAGGAAGTCAGCAGTATAAGAGTTACACCTGCTTCACAAACAAATAATGTACAACCTGCTCAAAAACAGTATAAAGCAGCATCTCTGAAGGTCGAAGCCGGGCTGGATGCAGTAAACGCTGCAGCTAAAACTATGCAAAGTGATGCACCCGCCTGCAACGTGTGCGGACACATTACTTTGCGAAGCGGCACTTGCTACAAATGTTTAAATTGCGGTAACAGCATGGGCTGCAGCTAAGAGATAAAAGTTGATACTTCTAAAGACCCCTGAAATAAAAATCAGGGGTCTTTTTAATTATTTTACTTATGAAAAAAGCCGCAAAATTGGTTGCTTCCGGTAATTTTACCCGCCCTGTCTGTTTTTAACTACTTTTGGAATCACCAAATATTTAAAATGCAGATTTCCTTTACTTACGACAAAAAGTTAGTCCTACAGGCGCTTCGGTATCATTTTATTAACCGGCCAGAAGTCCGGCTTTTAATGATATTGGTTAATGTATTTGCAATATTTGCGGCAGCAATGTTTTATTTTCACAAAGTTTCTCCATTCGCATTTTTAGTCAGCTCTTTATTATGGATAAGCTTAATGATTTCTTTTTGGTTTATACTGCCAAATACAGTTTATAACAAAGCATCTACTTTTCGCGACAGCTTTACAATGACCTTTGGAGAACACCGGGTACGACTGGAAAACGAGCGCGGATATACCGAATGGAACTGGGAAAAGTTTTCAACTTTTATTGAAAGCCCCCACTTTATTCATTTATATTTTGACAGTAAATCTTTTTTTCTGGTACCAAAGGCCGCAGCAGAAAAAAACGGCAGCCTTAATAACCTTCGAAAATTACTGCGGGAAAAAATAGTTAAAAAAACGCGTTAAAGTTCTTTTTCCATGATAAAATGAGGAATAGTTATTTCTGTAAATTCTTCACCTGCAGTGTTATACCCGAGTTTTTCATAAAATCCTACAGCATTTTTACGGGCATGCATCATAATTTTTCTGTTGCCTCTGTCCCGCGCAATATTTTCGGCAAACTGCATCAGCACCCTGCCAATTCCTTTACCCTGCAAACCAGCTTTTACAGCCATTTGCCTTAACTGCACTGTTGTTGCATCAACCTGTATAAGCATACAGCAGCCTAACATCTCATCATCTTCGTAAGCTGCGATTAACAAATTGTCTTTTTCTTTCTCAAGATCTTCATGAGAAAATGTAAGCCCTAATGGCTTGCGCAAAACCTGAGTGCGCAAATCTACCATTTGCTGATACTCCTTAGTTCCGTAATCAATAATTTTTAATGGCATAACCGCTTTTTCTTAGAATTTAGTAATCCTTACAAAAATATCATTTATAGCTTGGTAAAAAAAGCAGATGCTATAAAATAACATAAGTATTTTGCGTAAACTTACATACATACCCCTGCTTATTTATTTTTACATGTTTGATAATATTAAAATAAATTCAGTTTATAAATTTACTAAAAGAAACAGTTTATAAAAACATTGATAAAAACATTGCAATTAAGAACAGATTGTAAAGTCCATATTGAAGTTTTTTTTCAAAAGGGAACAAAATGTATTATTAAAAATCAGGCAAATTAATTTGTATAATTATTTAAACTGCTTTATAAAAAAAGTAAAAACAGATTTTGTTTTGTATTGTAATAATTGTTTTTAAATAAAAGTCAGGTATTTCCTTGCTTATTTACCAAAAATTATATTTTTGCACCGTAACTAAACTTTATAACAATGTCAGACATCGCAACAAGAGTTAAAAAAATCATTGTTGACAAACTTGGGGTAGACGAAGCTGAAGTGGCTACCGAAGCATCTTTTACCAATGACCTGGGTGCCGACTCTCTGGACACCGTAGAATTAATAATGGAATTTGAAAAGGAATTTAATATTTCTATTCCTGATGAGCAGGCTGAAACGATTACAACAGTAGGTCAGGCAGTTGCGTATCTGGAAGAACATGCCAAATAACCGGCATATTCCTTTTATCAGCAATATTAAAAATCCGCCGTACAATTGCATTTATTTCGTTGTGGGCGGATTTTATCACTTACAATTTTCACAGGCATTATATGGAGTTAAAAAGAGTTGTGGTAACGGGCATTGGCGCTTTGACACCTTTGGGAAACAATCCTGATGATTATTGGGAGGGTTTAATAAACGGAGTTTCAGGTGCCAACATGATAACCCTGTTTGATGCATCTAAATTTAAGACCCGGTTTGCCTGTGAGCTTAAAAATTTTGTGCCTACCGATTTTCTCGAAAAAAAAGAAGCCCGCAAGATAGATCGTTTCTCACAGATTGCGATGGTAGCAAGCGACCAGGCAGTGCTTGACGCAAAAATTGAAAAAGATGCAATAAACCTTGACCGTGTCGGCGTGATCTTTGGCAGCGGCATTGGTGGGATAATGACTTTTCAAAATGAAGTTTCAGATTTTGCAAGAGGAGATGGAACACCGCGTTTCAATCCTTTTTTCATTCCTAAAATGATTTTGGACATTGCCGCCGGCCAGATCTCCATGCGTCATGGTTTTCGCGGACCTAATTTTGCCGTTGTAAGCGCCTGTGCTTCATCTACCAATGCTATTATTGATGCCTTTAATTATATAAGGATCGGCAAATCTGATATAATTCTTACCGGCGGCAGCGAGAGTGTTATTTGCGAAGCCGGCGTTGGCGGCTTCAATGCTATGAAGGCGCTTAGCGAAAGAAACGATGCTTATAAAACTGCAAGCCGCCCTTACGACAAAGATCGGGATGGATTTGTGATGGGCGAGGCGGCAGGTGTGCTAGTCTTAGAAGAATTAAATCATGCTTTAGCCCGCAATGCGCATATATATTGTGAAATAGCAGGAGGAGGAGCAAGTGCTGATGCCTACCATATAACCGCCCCGCACCCTGATGGCCTGGGTGCCAAAAATGTGATGCTGGCAGCATTGGATGATGCGGGCATGACACCGGCAGATATAGATTATATTAATACACATGGAACTTCCACACCTTTAGGCGATGGCGCCGAACTCAAAGCTATTTTACATGTTTTTGGAGAGCAGGCATACAGGCTGAATATCAGTTCTACTAAAAGCATGACTGGTCATTGCCTTGGCGCTGCCGGCGTTATTGAAGCAATTGCCTGTATTAAAAGTATAGTGCATAGTATAGTGCCGCCAACCATCAATCATTTTGACGATGATCCTGACCTTGATCAGCATTTAAATTATACTTTTAACAAAGCTCAGGAGCGGACTGTGAATGCTGCCTTGAGCAATACATTTGGATTTGGTGGCCACAATGCTGCAATTATTGTAAAAAAATTTGTAGCTTGACCTCGTGGAAATATTTGACAAATTCTTCAGCCGGAAAAAGAATATTCATTCCCTGCAAAAGCAACTTGAGAATGTTCTTGGTATTAAAACCCGCAATATTTCACTGTACACCACTGCACTTAGTCACCGGTCAGTAAAAGAGAAAGCAGATGAAAATAACGAGCGGCTTGAATACCTCGGCGATGCTGTTTTAGGTTCCATTGTAGCTGATTATCTTTTTAAAAGATACCCTTATAAAGGCGAAGGCTTCCTTACTGAAATGCGCAGCAAAATGGTAAACCGCCAGCAGCTCAATGATCTGGCCATTAAAATCGGGCTTAAAAAGATAGCGCTTTATAATAAAATTGATGGCTCGTTGAAAGGAAGCCAGATATTCGGAAATGCGCTCGAAGCTTTGGTAGGCGCGGTTTATCTTGATAAAGGCTATCGCAAAACCCAGAAATGGGTAACCGGGCATATAATAATACCGCATTTATACGTGGATGACCTGGAGCTGATAGATATAAATTTAAAAAACAAATTAATAGGCTGGGCTACCAAAAACGTAAAGGTCTTAGCGTTTGAAACAATTGAAGAAAAGGTACAGAGCAACCGGCGTGTTTTTACCATCGCAGTTGTATTAGACGGCGAACAGCTTGCCATAGGAAAAGGATTTAATAAAAAAGAAGCCAGCCAGGCAGCTGCACAACTGGCAATTGATAGGTTAGGTTTGTAAGGTAAATGGTAACAAGACAAATTAGGGTTCAGATAATATTTGTATGAAAATAGCTTTCGACGCTAAAAGAGCTTATCAAAATGCAACAGGTTTAGGTCATTACAGCCGGACTCTTATCTCTTCGCTGGCCACTTTTTATCCCACATATTATTATTATTTGTGTGCTCCCAGGCTTACTGACCGGTTTGATATTTCTCATTTTACCCATGTTAAAAATGTTATTCCCCAGGATTTCTTCTCAAAAAAGCTTACATCTGTATGGAGAAGCAATTGGGTTAAAAAAGATCTTCAGGAAAATGGCATTAATATTTATCATGGATTAAGCAACGAAATACCTGTTGGGATTCAAAAAACGGCGATTCGATCCGTGGTAACTATTCATGATCTTATTTTTGAACGATACCCGGAACAATATAATTGGACAGATGTACAGATCTACAGGAGAAAGTTTAAATATGCCTGTAAAAATGCTAATCATATTATTGCTATCAGCCGGCAGACAAAGGAAGATCTTATTAACTTTTACAAAATACCGCAAGGCAAAATAACAATATGCTATCAAAGTTGTAATCCTGCTTTTGCTGAAACCGTTTCTGAATTAGAAAAGAATAGAATTAAGCAGTTTTATCATTTGCCTGAGCGATTTTTTCTTTACATAGGTTCGATAACAGAAAGAAAGAATTTATTAAACATTTGTAAAGCCCTAAACATACTAAAAGGAAAATTAAATATACCGCTGGTGGTAATAGGAGATGGAGGAAACTATAAAAAACAGGTAAAAGAGTTTATAAGCAAAAACAATCTTAAAAAGCAGGTAGTTTTTTTATCAGAAACGGAAACTGCAAAAACTTCCCGGGGCTATCAGTCTTCTGCAGATTTCCCTGCCATCTGCCAGCTTTCGGCAGGGGTCGTTTATCCATCTTTTTTTGAAGGTTTCGGCCTTCCGGTTCTGGAAGCATTATGGAGCAAAGTTCCTGTTATTACTTCAAATATCTCCTGCCTTCCTGAGACCGGCGGGGATGCTGCTTATTATGTAAATCCTTTTTCTCCCGGGGAAATAGCGGAAGGAATGATTAAATTAGCGACAGATGAAACTTTAGTAAGCGAAATGAAACATAAAGGCTGGCTTCATGCCCAAAATTTTACTCCTCAAAAATGTGCTGCAGATATTATGGAAGTTTATCTTCGTCTCTTATGACTGATTTTTCGTATGATATAGAACAATGTCTCGAAGTATTGCAAAAAGGAGGAGTCATCCTCTACCCTACCGACACTATCTGGGGACTTGGCTGCGATGCCACAAATGCAAATGCTGTCGGCCGGTTAGTGCATATAAAAGGAAAACCTGCGGGCAAAGGATTGATTATTTTACTTGCATCAGAGAGAGACATATTTAATTATGCAGCCAACCCCGACCCGGAGGTTTTTAATTATCTTGCAACCATAACCAAACCTGCTACTGTCATTTATAGTAACGGACTAAATGTTGCTGATGAAGTTTTAAATGAAGATGGCAGCATAGCGATCCGGTTGGTTAAGGAAGATTTTTGCAGGCATTTGCTTAAACGGTTTAAAAGACCTGTAGTATCCACTTCTGCTAATTTTCATGGGCAACCTTCTCCCCAAAACTTTAAAAGTATTTCCACAGACATTAAAAATCTTGTTGATTACACAGTTACTATCAAACAAAACGATGAAACCTCTAACCCTGCTTCTTCTATTATCACATGGAAAAATGGGAAAGTATTGATTATCCGTCCCTAACATGATGAATTATTAACATTTTACAATTTCCATAATATTTAAATCGTTATGGCAGAATAATTGTCCTGATTTTATTAAAATCAATTATTTTATGTCCACTATTACTATATTGCCATCAAACGAGCAAATACCATCATTTACAGAATATTATTGTTCAATAAGTAACGAAAATAAAAGAACTGCTAATCCATCTCACGAGGTTTTTCTTCAATTTAGTCAGTCGAATTCTGCTGATTCTTCCATTAAACATAATTTTACCTGGGAATACTTCAGTAACGAACTGGAGTTTGAATAGAAAAGGTTTGCCTGTTCTGCTCTTTTTATGCTTTGTACACATGCAACTACCGCAATTATAAATAATTATCTTTGTGGTCATTATGATTTTAGATTGCAGTAAAAAAGAACAATTTATTTTAAAAAAAATAAGCAGTGCTGCATCAGAAGCTAATATGCCTGCTTACCTCATAGGCGGGTTTGTTCGTGATAAAATAATCGGACGTCCTGCAAAAGATTTAGATATAGTATGTGTTGGTGATGGAATTTTACTCGCACAACAAGTGGCACAACGTTTTTCTCCACAGCTAAATGTAGCTTTTTTCAAAAATTTTGGCACTGCCCAGATTAAGCTTGATGAATTTGAAATCGAATTTGTAGGTGCCCGTAAGGAAAGCTACCGGACTGAAAGCCGCAAGCCTGAAGTAGAACCAGGTACTATAGAAGATGACCAAAACCGTCGCGACTTCACCATTAATGCTCTCGCAATAAGTCTTAATAAGGAAAATTATGGCGAATTGATTGATCCTTTTAACGGTATCAAAGATTTGGGTGCACGCATTATCCGCACACCTTCAGGGCCTGAGCAAACTTTTACCGACGATCCCCTGAGAATGATGCGGGCAATACGCTTTGCAGCACAGTTAGAATTTGAAATCGAAGAAAATACCTTTCAGGCGATAAAAGATAATAAAGAAAGAATTACTATTGTTTCACAGGAAAGAATAACTGATGAGCTGAATAAAATAATGCTAAGCAAAAAGCCTTCTGCAGGATGGGAGCTATTGTTTACTTCCGGGCTGTTGAACATTATTTTTCCCCAAATCGTTGATCTGGCTGGTGCAGAATATATAGATGGAAAAGGGCATAAAGATAATTTTTATCATACGCTCCAGGTGCTTGATAATATCAGTGTTCATACAAAAGATCTATGGCTGCGGTGGGCTGCTCTTTTGCATGACATAGCAAAACCGGCAACCAAACGTTTTGAAGAAGGCCACGGATGGACTTTTCACGGTCATGAAGTTGTGGGAGCACGTATGGTCCCTAAAATTTTTAACAAACTAAAGCTGCCGCTTCATGACAAAATGCGTTTTGTTCAAAAAATGGTTGAATTACATCTGCGCCCTATCAGCTTAACCAAAGAAAATATAACCGACAGTGCCATACGCCGGCTCATTTTTGATGCCGGAGAAGACATTGAGGCATTGATAATGCTGTGCAACGCCGATATAACCAGTAAAAATAAAGTAAAAGTAAAAAGATATATTGCCAATTTTGAGCTGGTAAAACAACGGATTGAAGAAGTAGAGCAACTGGATAAAATACGAAACTGGCAACCTCCGGTAACAGGCGAAATGATTATGGAAACATTTGGATTGACGCCCGGCCGAAATGTTGGGATTATTAAAGATGCCATCCGCGAAGCAATACTTGACGGGATAATACTTAACAATTACGAAGAAGCATATAACTTTATGCTGCACAAAGGAGAGGAACTGCAGCTTACACCTGTGGCCTGATTTATAAAGCTTATGGGCACCTCTAAAAACCGATTTAACAATAAATTTATTTTGTAATTATTTGTAATTAATTGATCTTTAGTATATTACACTATTATGAAGCGATTTAAACGACACAGAGACTATGGATTTTTC
>JAABUK010002511.1_pt1 | contig 32784 bp, 30 predicted proteins | sample 5559141 | NCBI WGS metagenome assembly JAABUK01 (sample SAMN10711869, study PRJNA513367) | rock metagenome | isolation source: Antarctica rocks | place: Antarctica: Victoria Land, Pudding Butte nord | collected 2016-01-03 | reverse complement strand
CGGGAAAGGCCGCGCAGGCCGAGCGAACGCCCTCCAAAAGGGTCTCAAGCATCTCCATGCCGGCTTGAATCACACCTCAAGCCAAAGCGAAACCCACCCCTCTCATCAGCCATTTAGAATTGCTGCCATTAGCTACGCCCACATCATAGCTTACAGGTTCGGTTTTCCTAGACATCAAGAGGCGATTGCCCCGGGGCAGCGATGGCTCGAGCTGGCCGGCGAGGGGAGGGAGCATCAGCGTGTCAACGCCCATAGTTCACCCCCGGCTGCTTCGGGCATTCTGCGTTACCGAGTATCGCGCGGCCGGCGCCACGGCCCGGATCGGCCGCCGCAGCGCTGCGGTGGACCAGTTGCTGTGCACCCTGGGCACGCATAACGGCGCGTTCCTGACCGCGTGGAACCCCGGTGCCCGGCGTTGGCCTTTAGGGAAAAACCTTCGCATGGATCGCGCCTTGCGCGGCTGGCTGCGTCGGATACGCGTAGAACCCGGCGTTGGCTCCGCGCCTGGCTGGCAAGAGGCGCATTGGCTGATGGCTACGGACCCGCGCCGGGCCGTGGTGCTGGCGCGGCGGTTCCGCCAGGCGGCGATTGTGGTTGTGCGGTGTGGCCAGACGGCCAAGCTGCGGTCTCTGTCGGCGGGGGCGGGGCGGGGCGGCGCGAAGCCTTGGACGCCATCGTAAGCAATTCCGTGGCCCGCTCGATCGACCGGACAATGCCCTCTCCGGCCAGGCGCACCGCCGGGTCAGCGTTGGTGACCAGCCGGTCCGACACGATCAGCGCGGGGGAGAGCGCACCGCGCAGATCGTGCCTCAGGCTTGCGGCCTGCACTTCCAAGGCATCGATCCGGGCCTGAGCGGCGGCGGCACAATCCGGCGCAGCAGAGCGGGCCGGCGCAGCAGAGCGGGCCGGCGCAGCAGAGCGGGATTGTGGCATTGCGCCATACAGGATCAGGCCCGCGCACGCCGACGCGCCCAGGGCTGCCAGTAGGAACGGTGCCCCGGCGCCCATCAACGCCAGCACCGCGCCTGCGGCTCCAAACGCCGACGCGGCGCCAATCAGCGGAATGAGCACGTTAGTTGAAATCATCGGACCGTATCAGCACTAATTGCACCGCTGCTCAAGGGGTTCCGGTCGCAGGCTGGATTGACGATAGTCCGGATTGACGCAACCCCCGGTGGGCGACTATAAGCCGCGCTTGTTATAGGTGGCTGTGGGGCCGGTTCGGCCGCGTCGGCCCTTGGCCGGTGGCCATGCGGCGCGCCCGCTTTGCCTCGTAGCCGCACCATTGGAATCGGAGTTTGTCGTGAAGCGCACGTATCAACCCTCTAAGCTGGTCCGCAAGCGCCGTCACGGCTTTCGCGCGCGTATGTCCACCGTGGGCGGGCAGAAGGTCCTTGCGAACCGTCGTGCCAAGGGCCGCAAGCGCCTGTCGGCCTGAAACGGCCGGTGCTGCCATGGCACCGGACTCTGCCGAGCCGGCGGAGCGTCTGAAACGCCGGGCCGAGTTTCTGCGGGTTGCAAGCAAAGGCCGCAAGGCGTCGGTGCACGGCTTAGTGCTGCAAGCGCTGCCTCGGGAAGATATCGGGCCTGCACGGATCGGCTTCACGGTGACCAAAAAGGTCGGCAATGCCGTCATCCGCAACCGCACCAAGCGCCGTTTGCGGGAGGCAGCGAGGTTGCTGTTGCGTGTCGCCCCCGTGCGCGGCGTGGACTTGGTGCTGATTGGCCGCGATACGACGCGTACCCGGCCGTTTGAATGGCTCATCGACGACTTGCGCCGGGCCTTGAATAAAGCGGGGGTGTCTTGATTGCTGGCCTGCTGATTCTTTGCGTGCGGATCTACCAATGGACGCTGCGGCCCTTCATCGGCGCCCATTGCCGGTTCGAGCCTACCTGCAGCGCCTACGCGATTGAGGCACTGCAGAGCCATGGCGCGACCGCAGGCGCCCTCCTTGCGACCCGGCGCGTGCTGCGCTGCAATCCCTGGTGCAGCGGCGGGCTCGACCCGGTGCCGCCCTGCCCATGCCTCCCGAAAGTGATGGCCCACTAATGGACCAGAAACGCCTCTTCGTCGCGATCGCCATCTCGATCGCGATCCTGCTGGGTTTCCAGTTGCTGCTGCCCAAGCCGCCACCGCAGCATCAGGCCGCGTTGCAGACGACCCAAACCACCCCGACCAATGCCACGCCCCGGCCGACCGGCGATGTATCGACGCCCGGCACGCAGCCAGTGGCCGTACCGCCGCCACGCGAGGTCCCGCGCCTCAAGATCGCAGCCCCCCGTGTGCAGGGCAGCATCAGCCTTGTGGGCGCGCGGCTCGATGACCTGGTGTTGCGGGATTATCGCGAGCAGGTCGATCCCGACTCGCCGCTGGTCCGCCTCCTGGAGCCTCGCGCCGATCCGCAGCCCTATTACGTGCAGTTTGGCTGGACCGCGGACAGTCCGAATACCAAGGTCCCGGACCTCGATGCAGTTTGGACCGCCTCCGCTCCTGAGCTGACGGTGGCCACCCCCGTCACGCTGTCCTGGGACAACGGCGCCGGGCAGGTGTTCGAGATTACGCTGTCGGTCGATGACTACTACATGTTTACCGCCGAGCAACGGGTGCGCAACAGCGGAGCCGCAGCCGTCGTCGTGCATCCCTGGTCCCGTATCCGCCGCGATTATAAGCCGGTGACGGCAGGCTACTACATCCTGCACGAGGGTCTGCTTGGCGTGCTGGGCGACCGGCTGCAGGAGCAAACCTATGACAAGGCGAAGACCGAGAGCGACAAGAGCCACGGCGCGTCACTCGACATGACGACCACTGGCGGCTGGGCGGGTATCACCGATAAGTATTGGCTAACGGCGCTCATCCCTGATCAGGCCGTGCCGGTTGTCGCGACATTCCGTCATCTGACGGAAAACAACGGCGACCGCTACCAGGTTGATTTCGTGTCCACGGATGCGCTGGACGCCGGGCCGGGCGCAACCGTCACCAGCACCACCCGCCTGTTCGCCGGCGCCAAGGAGGTGCAGCTCCTGGATCGCTACCAGCGCGAGTTTATGCTGCCGCATTTCGACAAGGCCATCGATTTTGGCTACTTTTACTGGCTGACTAAGCCGATCTTCTACGCGCTGGATTGGCTTTACAAGCTGACCGGCAACTTCGGCGTGGCGATCCTGATCTTTACGGTGTTCGCCAAGGCCGTTTTCTTTCCCTTGGCCAACAAGTCGTACAAGTCCATGAGCAAAATGAAGATGCTCGGCCCGAAGATGAAGGAGATACGGGAGCGGCTGAAGGACGATCCTGCCAAGATGCAGGCCGAGATCATGGGAATGTACAAGGCGGAGAAGGTCAACCCGGCCAGCGGCTGCCTGCCGATGGTCGTGCAAATCCCCGTCTTCTTTTCGCTATATAAGGTCATTTTCGTCACCATCGAAATGCGGCACGCGCCGTTCTTTGGCTGGATTCACGACCTTTCGGCGGTGGACCCGACCAACGTGTTCAATCTATTCGGCCTGCTTCCGTTCGATCCTGCCGCCTATTCGCATCTGCTGCACCTCGGCGTCTGGCCGCTGATCATGGGCGTCACCATGTTCCTGCAACAGAAGCTGAACCCGCCGCCGCCGGACCCGGTGCAGGCGCGCATCTTTCAATTCATGCCGATCATCTTCACTTTCATGCTGTCGAATTTCCCTGCCGGCCTGGTGATATACTGGAGCTGGAACAATCTTCTCACCATCGGGCAACAATGGACAATCATGCGGCGGACACGGCTGGCGACGTCCCGGGTAGTCCGCTCCTAGAACCGGGATCGGAGCAGCTTGGGCCGGAGCAGATCGAGGCCGGCCGGCTGCTGTTCGCCGCCGAGTGCCAGTTTTTCTATGCGGCACAGCGTCTGGACCAGTTGCCGGACCCCGGCCTGCCAGAGGTCGCCTTTGCCGGGCGTTCCAATGTCGGCAAGTCCAGCTTGATCAACGCCCTGACGGGCCGGAAGGCGCTGGCCCGCGCCTCCAACACGCCGGGGCGGACGCGGCAGCTCAACTTCTTTGACCTCGGCGGCCGGCTGACGCTGGTGGACATGCCGGGCTACGGCTATGCGCAGGCGGCAAAGGAGGTCAAGGAGGACTGGCAAGGCTTGATGTTCGAGTTCCTTCGGGGCCGGCCGACCCTGCGCCGCGTGCTGCTGCTGTTGGACAGCCGGATCGAGCTGAAGCCATCCGACCTGGCCGTGATGGAGCTTCTGGATCGTGCGGCAGTGACCTATCAGCTCGTGCTCACCAAGGCGGATGGCGTCAAGCCGGGTCCGCTCACCCGCAAGCAGGACGAGGTCTCCGCCCTGATCCGCAAGCATCCCGCCGCCCATCCGGAGTTGCTGACGACCAGCAGCGGAACCGGGCTCGGCATGGAAGCGCTGCGGGCCGAGCTCGCGGGCCTCGGGTTGCCCGCTTGACCGGACGCGCACCCCGCCAGTAGGGAACGCGCATGACCCTGACCCGCGACCAACTGCAAGCCGCCGCCGACCGGGCCGACCTCCTGGTCCAGGCGCTGCCCTTCCTGCGGCGCTATGCCGGCATCACCATCGTCGTGAAATACGGTGGCCACGCGATGGGCAATGACGTGCTGGCCGCGCAGTTCGGCCGGGATATCGCGCTGCTGAAGCAGGTCGGCGTGAATCCGGTCGTGGTCCACGGCGGCGGCCCGCAGATCAACGCCATGCTCGACCGCCTCGCCATCCCGTCGACCTTCGTGGACGGCCTGCGTGTGACCGATGCCTCGATGGTGGAGGTGGTCGAGATGGTGCTGGCCGGGACGGTGAACAAACACGTCGCCGGGTTGATCAACCAGGCCGGGGCGTTAGCAGTCGGCATCTGCGGCAAGGATGGCGGCCTGATCCGTGCGCGGAAGCTCACCCGCACCGTGCGTGACCCCGACAGCCATATCGAGCGTGCGCTGGATCTCGGCTTCGTCGGCGAGCCCGAGAGCGTGGACGTTCGGGTGATCCATGCGCTGACCGGCGCCGGGCTGATCCCGGTGATCGCGCCTGTCGGCATGGGGGCGGATGGCCACACCTACAACATCAACGCCGATACCGTGGCCGGCGCCGTGGCCGGGGCGCTGGGGGCGCAGCGGCTGCTGATGCTGACGGACGTTCCCGGCGTGTTGGATGCGGACCGCAATCTGATCCCCGACATGACGATCGCGGATGTCGAGGCCGGTGTCGCAAGCGGCATGATCTCGGGCGGGATGATCCCCAAAGTGGAGAACTGCGTGGACGCCGTCCGCAAGGGCGTGCGCGGCGCGGTGATCCTGGATGGCCGAATGGGGCATGCCTGCCTGCTGGAGTTGTTCACCGAGGGTGGCATCGGCACCCTGATCCGGGCCTGACACTTCACCCCGGCCGGTGCTTGACAAGCCCGGCGCGGGGCATTGGTGTGCCGCCCGCCATCAAGGATGCCTACGCACCATGTCTAATCCCGGAGACGCCGACACGACGCCGATCGCCTCCATCCGGCAGTTGGCGGACTATATCGCCGCTGGCTGCAAGGTAAAATCGGAGTATCGCATCGGCACCGAGCACGAGAAGTTCGGCTATCAGGCGTCCACTTTCCGTCCCCCGCCCTATGAGCCCGACGGCATTCGCGCGGTGCTGCAGGGCATGGCCGCTGCCGACCCAGCCGGGTGGGAGCTGATCCTGGAGCGAGACGCCCCAATCGGCCTGAAGGGGCAGGGTCCCCATGAGACGGCCTCCGTCTCGCTGGAACCGGCTGGGCAATTCGAGCTGTCGGGCGGGCTCTTGCCGGACCTGCATGCGACGCGGGACGAGCTCATCGCGCATTTCGCGGCGGTCGGCGCGGTCGCCGCCCCACTCGGCATCGGCTTCGCGCCGCTGGGCCATCACCCGACGCTCGGCCGGGCCGACATGCCGTGGATGCCGAAGGGCCGTTACGCGATCATGCGCCGCTACATGCCGCTGGTCGGGCGGCTTGGCCTCGACATGATGCAGCGGACCTGTACCGTGCAGGTTAATTTGGATTACTCGTCTGAGGCCGACATGGCACGCAAGCTCCGCGTGTCGCTGGCCTTGCAGCCGGTGGCGACCGCGCTGTTTGCAAACTCTCCATTCATCGAAGGCAGGCCGAGCGGCTTCCTATCCAGCCGCGCCCGGGTTTGGACCGACACCGATGCTGACCGCTCTGGCATGCCGGCTGTCATGTTCGAGGAGGGCTTTGGGTTCGAACGCTATGTCGAGTGGCTGCTCGACGTGCCGATGTACTTCATCGAGCGCAATGGCGCCTATAAGGACGTGGCGGGCGAATCATTCCGCGGCTACATGGCCGGACGGTGCCCGCACATCGGCAATGGCCGGGCCACCATGGGCGATTTCGCGGACCATATGACGACGGCGTTCACCGACGTCCGGGTAAAGCGTTTCCTGGAGATGCGCGGCGCCGATGCCGGTCGGCCGGAGATGATGGTGGCACAAAGCGCGTTGTGGGTCGGCTTGCTATACGACGATGCAGCGCTGGCCGCCGCCGAGGCGCTGGTCCGCCAGCATCCGTGGGAGGCCTACCAGACGCTCCGGACCGAGGTGCCTCGGCTTGCGCTCGACGCGCCATGGGCCGGCGGCACGGTGCGGGACCTGGCGCGGGACATGGTGGCCATCGCGCGTGACGGGTTGCGCGCCCGTGCGCGGCAAAATGCGCATGACGAGGACGAAACGATCCATCTGGCGCCATTGGAGGCGTTGGTCCATGGCGGTCCAACCCAGGCGGAATATTGGCTGGAGCGCTATCATGGTCCTTGGCAGGGCGATGCCACCCGCATCTTTGCCGAGGCGGGTATCTACGACGTTGGAGCCCAGCAAGTCTCGGCTCGCGAGATTACAGGCGCATGAGGAATTGTGTCGTCTCCGCCACATTCATCTTGTATCGAAGCGTTAGATCAGCGGTAATGCCGCCATGATGATCAACCCGTCCACAGCAGGCCACCCACGCGTCGGCGGAGCCGTGGGCGATCCGGTGGCCGTGCGCTTGCGCCTGATCGGGCAGATGGAAGCGTGGACGCTGAACAGCGAAAGCGTCCTGCCGCCTGGCCGGAAGACCCGCGCGCTGCTCGCCGTCGTTGCATTGTCGGCGCCGCGCCCGGTCCTTCGCTCCCGGCTGGCCGAGCTGCTTTGGAGCCGCCGGCCCGAGGAGCAGGCCCGTGCGTCGCTCCGCCAGGAGATTCACCGGCTGCTGGAGGTGCTGGCTCCGGCGGGAAAGGACGTGCTGTCCATAAATCGAGACAGCCTCGCCCTCCGGCCCGGCGTCGTATGGGTCGACGTCGAAGAGGTTTTGCGCGCCACCACCACCCATCCGGCCTCGCTTGCCCTGCTCGACAGTGAGCTGCTTGAGGAACTGGACGGCGTCGATCCAGCCTTCGACGGCTGGCTGCACGCAGAACGCGAGCGCCTGCGGGACCGCGCCCGTTCCGTTGCCGAATCGCTGTTGCACGAACAGGTCTCACCCGAGGCGCTGATCACCGTCGCCCAGCAACTCCTATCGATCGACCGCGCGCATGAGGGCGCCTGGCGGGCGCTGATGCGGGCCCATGCTCAGCGCGGCGAGCGCGGCATGGCCATCCAGTCCTACGATCGCTGCCGCACCGTGCTGGCCGACCTGCTGGACGCGACGCCATCGCCCGAGACACAGGCATTGCTAGCCGAGATCCGCACCGGCCGGACTGCTCGTCCCACCGAGATCATCGTGCCGCCGCCCCCCGAAGTCCGCTTCGAGCCACGCGTCGCAACCTCCCGTGGCGGCGCCAAGGTCGGCGTGCTGCCGCTGACCTTGGTCGGCACGGACGAGACCGAGGCGCACCTGGCATTGGGCCTTGCCGAGGAGATCACCTCAGCGCTCCAGCGGTTTCGCTGGATGTTCCTGGTATCCAGCTCGTCGATCGCGCAGTTTGTCCAGAATGGCCGGGACGACTCGGCGCTGCGCCGGGCATTTGGGCTCGACTTCGTGTTGGACGGCTCGGTCCAACGGGTTGGCCGCCGCCTGCGCGTCACCCTGCGCCTTGTGGATTTGCGCGAGGGCAATCAAGTCGTCTGGGCCCGGCGCTTCGATCGGCAGACACATGACCTGCTCACCTTGCAGGACGAGGTTGCAGCCGAGGTCGTCGCACAGATCGACCCTGAAATCCTGTTGATTGAGAGTCGCCGGGCCGCGCACCGGCCGCCGCAGGACGTGACAGCCTATGACCTATTGCTGCGTGCGTTGCCCGGCCTGAGCCGGCTGGAGCGCAGCCACTTCATGCAATCCGGCGACCTTCTACGTCAGGCCATCGCGCTGGAGCCCGACTACGCCGCGGCCCATGCCTGGTATGCCTGCTGGTTGCATTTCCTGGTCGGGCAGGGTTGGGCAGAGGACGCCGACGCCTCGCTGAACGACGCCGCCCAGCATGCGGAACGTGCAGTCACGCTCGATCCGCAGGATGCCAAGGGCCTGACGATTGCGGGCCATGTCCGCGCCTTTCTGCACCATCGCAGCCGGGAGGGCGTCGCTCTGCACGAGCGGGCCCTGGCGCTCAATCCGAACCTGGCGATGGCGTGGGCACTATCAGGCTTCGCCTATCTTTATCTCGGCGAGTGGGAAGAGGGCGAGCGCCGGTTTCTACGATATAAGCAACTCTCGCCGATGGACCCCAACGCCTTCCACTACGATGTCGGCTTCAGCCTAGTTGCGCTGATGAAGCGGGACTACGAGGGCGCGGTGGCGACCGGACGCACCGTAAGCGAGATGAACCCGGCATTCTCTGCCGCGTGCAAGCCTTATTTGGCAGCGCTCGGCCATCTCGGACAGTTGCAAGAAGCCGCCGTAGTGCGGCGCCGGTTGCTCGCCATTGATCCTGCGTTCACCGTCGAGGGACATCTAAAAGCCACGCCGTTCGAGCGGGTTCAGGACCGGGAGCATTTCGCGCAGGGGCTGCGCTTAGCTGGCGTACCGGATCACAATCTGCCGGAGTTCGCGGCCACCGCCTAACCGATCAGCCGTCCTTACCGCCGGGCCGAAGCGGAGCGGACCGGCGCTGCTGGTTGGCCCAACCCTTCCAGGATCGCAGATGCCAGGGCCTGGGCCACGCAACGGTAACCGAGATCGTTGTGGTGGATGCCATCGTCCGAGATGAACTGCTCGTAGGGGCGCCCGGCAAACCGCCACTGGTCCATCAATGCCCCGCGGTCAAACAGCCCTGCCCCGGTGCGCACCGCGACATCCGCCAGGGCCTGGTCGATTTGTATATGATGGGGCGAGGCCAGGATCTCCGGTGCACGCTGATTGTCCATCAGCACGACATCGATCCGAGCGTCCTTCAACTCCTGCACGCCGGCGGCAACCAGCCTACGAAACATGTCGGGGTCCCGATCCTTCATCGCCCCGTTCGCGCCGACCTGCCAAATTACCAGGGTGGGGCGCACCTCCAATACGTCGGCTTCGATTCGCGGCACCATCTCGGCTGCATCCTGTCCGCCGACGCCGCGATTGATGACAGCAACATGCGCGTTAGGCAAAGCGGCCGACAACTCCGCCTGCAGAACTGCCGGATAGCTTTGCGCAATGCTGCTGGAGTGCCATCCCTGGGTTGAGGACGATCCGAGTGCCACGATAGTCAGCTCAGAGTTGCCAGCTAGGGCCTCTTTAACCCGGGGCAACGCCAAAGGCGTTATATGGGCAGCAGGACAGGTGCTGGAAGCCTCCGGAGCCGACGCAACAGGCCATACGACCCCGGCAATCGCCGCATAGGCGACCAAGAGTCGTGATAATAACCTCAACATATCGGTAATATTACATTGCCGTCCCGCCAACTGTCAATGCGGAAAGCTTCAGGGTTGGTTGGCCGACACCCACCGGGACGCCTTGGCCGTTCTTGCCGCAAGTGCCGATCCCATAGTCGAGGCCTAGATCATTGCCGACCATCTCGATCTTCAGCAGCGCATCGGGACCGTTGCCGATCAGGGTTGCGCCCTTCACTGGCGCCGTAACGCGGCCGTTCTCGATCAAGTAGGCCTCGCTGGCCGAGAACACGAACTTGCCCGACGTGATGTCGACCTGGCCGCCGCCGAAGTTCACCGCATACAATCCGCGCGACACGGACCGGATGATCTCCTCCGGCTCCGAAGTGCCGCCCAGCATGACAGTATTCGTCATCCGCGGCATCGGTGCGTGCGCGAAGCTCTGCCGGCGGCCATTGCCGGTCGGCGCCACGCCCATCAGCCGGGCATTCATCCGATCCTGGATGAAGCCGGTCAGCACCCCGTCCTCGATCATCACGGTACGGCCGGTCGGCGTGCCCTCGTCATCGACGGTCAGGCTGCCGCGCCGGTCCGGCATGGTGCCGTCATCCACGACCGTAACACCGGGGCTGGCGATCCGTTGGCCCAATAGGCCGGCAAAGGCGGAGGTTTTCTTGCGGTTGAAGTCTCCCTCCAACCCATGTCCGATCGCCTCGTGCAGCAGGATGCCGGGCCACCCAGGGCCGAGCACTACCGGCATTTCTCCGGCGGGCGCCGGACGGCTATCCAGGTTGACCAGCGCCTGGCGCAATGCCTCGTCCACGCCATCGCGCCAGAACGCCTCATCCAGCAGGCGGCCATAGCCGTACCGTCCCCCGGCGCCATGCGTGCCACTTTCGCGACGCCCATCCTGCTCCACCACCACCGAAACGTTCAGCCGCACCAGCGGCCGCAGATCGGCGACCCGCGTGCCATCCGCGCGCAGCACCTGAACCGCCTGCCACTCCCCGGACAGCGACGCCATCACCTGCTTCACCCGCGGGTCCAGGCTGCGCGCATAAGCATCGATCCTGCCCAATGTCGCGGTACGGTCCGGGAAATCGGTTCCCGTCAACGGGTTCGCCTCCGAGTATAGCCGGGCGTTGCTGGCCCGCGGCGGTGCTGCGGCGGTGCCGGACCGGCCTGCCCGCACGGCGGAGACAGTCTCTGCAGCGCGGCTCAGCGCGCCCGCCGAGATCTCCCCGGCATGAGCATAGCCAGCCTCCTCCCCCAGCACCGCGCGCAGCCCGAAGCCAAGCTGCGTGTCGAACCCGGCGCTGCGGATACGGCCGTCCTCAAGGCTCAGCTGCTCGCTTTCCCGGTATTCAAGGAACAGCTCCCCATCATCCATGCCGGCCAGCGCTTCCCCGGTAATGCGCTCGGCCGCGGCACGGTCCAGCGCCGCGCCGGGCCGGCCGAAGAACAGGGCGTCTGTGGCAGCGATAGGGGAGGGGGCGAACAGGGTCATGGAGCATCCTCAAGCAAATCAGTACCGGCCGGCAACAACCGTTCAACGGGAACGCGCATGATCGCCGTCGTGCCCTCGCCGGGACGGCTTTGCAGCATCAACTCCCCGCCATGCGCGCGCATCAGGGCACGGCTTACATATAGGCCCAACCCGGTGCCTGGAAAGCGCCCATTCAGCGCAGCCTCCGGATAGGCAAACGGCTCGAACACCCGGTCGAGGTCGGCCTCGGCAATCCCAATGCCGGTGTCGGAAACCTTCAGGAGCAGATCACCGCCGGCGCCGTCGTGCTGTGCTGCAATCCGAACCTGACTGCCTGCATCGCTGAACTTCACCGCGTTGGTGACAAGGTGATGCAGCGCCTGGCGCAGACGCCGTTCGTCGCCGCGCACCCTGGGCAGACCGCCGGGCAGGTCGACTTCCAGCAAAACCTCAGCCGCCGCCGCCGCCGCATCCGATTGCTTCAGGCAGAAATGCACCAAACGGAACAGGTCCACCTGATCGTCCGACAAATCGAACCGGCCGGCTTCCAGGCGCGCAACGTCCAGGATGGTATCGATCATCGACATCAGCTGCCGGCCGGCCGCATGCGCCGCCTCGGCCGCATCGAGGGCGGGCGCCGCATTTGGACCGTCCACGGCGCGCATGATGAACTCGGACGACGCGATGACGGTGTTGAGTGGCGTCCGCAGCTCGTGGCTCATGGCTGCCAGGAACCGGGATTTTGCCGTGTTCGCCAACTCCGCCGAGCGCCGGGCCTGGTGCAGCGCCTCTTCGGCCTGGCGGATGCTGGTTACGTCGGTGTAGGTCGTCACGAACCCACCTCCGGGCGTCGGATCGGTCCGGACCTCGAGCACCCGTCCGGTGCGCGTCAGGCGCTGGTCCTGGTGCGACTTCGACCGATCCTGTTTCCGAAGCCGGGCCGCGGTGTCGACCCCGACCTGCCCCACTCCCAGGTTGCCGCGATCCTGCGCGCTCTGGATGACTTCTTCCAATGTCCGGCCCGGCACCAACAGGCCAGGAGGTGTCAGGATCAGCTGCTCAGCAACTGCGTTGAAGGTGACGATCCGTTGCTCCCGGTCCCACAATATGATGCCGTGGCGGATATTGGCAAGCATCGCGTCCATCGACTTGGCCCGGCGGGCCAGCTCGGCCTCGGCGGCGATGAGCGGGGTCACGTCGGTCACCACGCTGATATGGCCGCCGTCCGGCAAAGGAGCCGTGCGAACATCGATCGTGGTGCCGTTGGGACGATGGCGTCGGCGGACCTGGGGGCGGCCCGGGTCGAAGTTCATCTGTTGGGCGAATACCTTTTCGGCGTCACCGGGCCCGTACTCGCCGCTCTCGCTTCGGCGACGGGTAATCCCCTCCAGCGCGTCGCCGATCTCGACCGGCGCGCCATCCATGATGACCCGATAGCTCGCATTCACCATCGTTAGATGCCGATCGGGACCATAGACCGCGATGCCGTGCGGGATATGCTGCACGATGCTGTCCAGCAGGGCGGCGCGGCGCCGTGCCTCGTCCTCCGCCTGGGCCAGCGCCGAGGCGCCGGACATCGTCATGATCCACCCGCCATCGGGTATCCCCGGTTGCAGCAATGAGCATACGGGCAGGCTGGCAACGCTTCCAGCGCGATACTGCTCTTGCCGGGAAAAAGGGGGTCGTTCACAACGGAACCGGCCATTTTTTCTCGCCACGGTTTGCCGCAGTGACGCCCACCTGAGCATGCAGCACCGCCAAAGCCGCCGTGAGGACAAGAACGGCCATCGCCTGATGCGCCGTGCCCAGGCCAGCCGGCACCACCCATAGCAGCGTCGTGACGCCCAAGGCATATTGCCCGGCCACCGTCGCGCCAAGCGCCAGCAACGCCGCCCGCAAGCGTCCCGTGACGCCTAGACGTAGCCCAACGACGACCGTCACAAGCGCCAGCACGGCAGTTGTGGTCGCCAGCAGCCGGTGATCGAACTGCACGGCGGCCACGTTCTCCGTGAGATTGCGTATGAACGGGTGTAGCTGGGCGTAACCCTCCGGCACCAGCGAACCATCCATGAGCGGAAAGGTGTTGTAGGTCAGGCCAGCCCGCAGCCCAGCGACGAAGCCGCCCGCCAGGATTGTCAAGCCGACCAAGCCGCATGTTCCAACGGTCAACAGCCGCAGCCCGGGCGACGTTTCGTTCGCCGGGCTCGACTGCTCCGATCCCTCACGCCACAACGACAGCGCCGTCCAGAGAATCGCGGCATATAGCGTGAGCGCCATCGCAAGATGGATCACCAGCCGATAGGGCGAGACAGCCGTGCTGTCCGCCGCGAAGCCGCTGGCAACCATGAACCAGCCGATTCCGCCCTGCAGACCGCCGAGCAGGAACAGCAGGCCAAGCCGCCGCGCCAGTCGGCGGTCAATGACGCCGCGCGCCGCGAACCAGATCAACGGCACCAGGAACGCCAAGCCGATCAGCCGGCCCCAAAGGCGGTGGCTCCATTCCAGCCAGAAGATATGTTTGAATCCCGCCAGGCCGAAACCTTGGTTCACCAGCGCATACTGCGGGATTTTCTGATATAATCCAAACAGGCGTTGCCACTCGGCATCCGATAGCGGGGGCAGGGCACCCATCAGCGGCGCCCACTCCATAATGGACAGGCCCGACCCTGTCAGGCGCGTCGCGCCGCCCAACGAGACCATCACCAGCAGCATGCCGCAAACGCCGAACAGCCAGAGTGCAACGGCGCGCATAGAAGGCCGGCGAATACCGTGCCGCGTGGTCGCCGGGGAAGTTACGTCAAACGGCATTCCTAAAGACTAGCCTCCGAAACATGAACAAACTATAAATTTGTGCCGCCTGCAGGTGATATCGGCGCGCCAGACCCTTTCTCGCGGTGCCCCGACAGCATGGCCGACCCTGCCCGCGACCGTCAGCCACCCGTCTGCTCCGCAGACCCTCAGGCACCCGTCTGCTCCGCAGAGCGTCAGCCACCCGTCTGCTCCGCAGATGGAGTGCCCTCCAACACTCGGCAACGCGTCCTGACCTTATTGCTTGCCGCCGGCCGGCCCGCGCTGCTGCTGTTCGGCCTCGTCGCGGCTGGGTTCCTGCTGCAGAGTTTGGGGCTTGGCGCCGGGATCGAGGCAGCGGGACAGCACGGTCCACTGGCGTTCGTGGCCGTCGCTACGGCGGCCTGTGCCGTCGGAGTGCCGCGCCAGGTGGTCGCCTACGCCGGCGGCCTGGCCTTCGGCTTCTGGCCCGGCGCGACCCTCGCCTTGCTGGCCGAAGCCCTAGGCTGCGCAATCGACGTCTTCTGGGCGAGGACAGTCGCCCGGGCCTGGGCCGCCCGCTGGCTCGCGCGTGCCGGGGGCGGGCGGCTGGACCGGCTCAACCGTCGCCTGGTCGCCAATGCGTTCACTGCCACGCTCACGCTGCGTTTGCTTCCGGTTGGGAACAACCTGCTGCTGAACCTACTGGCGGGCGTGTCGAGCGTGGCGGCGGGACCGTTCCTGTTGGCGTCTGTGCTGGGATACGTGCCGCAGACCGTCGTGTTCGCGTTGCTTGGCGGCGGGGTGCGGGTGTCGCAGGGCGCGCAGCTCGCATTGGCCGTCGCGCTCTTCGCAATCTCGATCGCGCTCGGCCTGGTGCTGCTACGCCGCCGGCCGGTTCCATGACCGGGCCGCCTCCGCCTATTGCAGATACAGCAAGTGGGGCGTATGCCGCATCGACGCTGGCCTGATCGGACCGCCGCTGGCGACGCGTATCGAGTGCAGCGGGCCATCCAGTTCGCGTGCCCAGAACTGCAGGAACCGGCGCAGCGTGGGAAACCGGGGCGCCAAATCCAGGCCCTGCCACACATAGGTTTGCAACAGGCCCGGATGGTCCGGCAAATGATAGAGGATCTCGGCGGTGGTCAGGCGGTAGTCCTTTAGCTGCAAGCCCAAGGTCATGCCGGCGTCCTTTCGCTGGATGGTCCGCCACTGGGATGCGGCGGCGGTCCGGATCTAATGCCAACCGATCCCCGATGTTCCATTAGCTGAACGCAACGTGAAAGGAAAAACGTAGTGTTGTCAGCATATTGGCACTCATACATCGTCAGTGCTGCTGCGCTCTTGACTTCGTTATGGTCAGCCTCTAGATCGCTGGCACTCTCGGCTTGAGAGTGCCAAAGCCCAGCCATCGGGCACCAACAAGGAGGCGATCTCAAATGAAATTCCGTCCGCTGCACGACCGGATCGTAGTCCGGCGCATCACCGCCGAGGAAAAGACCTCGGGCGGGATCATCATCCCGGACACGGCCAAGGAAAAGCCGATGGAGGGCGAGGTGATCGCAGCCGGACCCGGCGCCCGCAACGAGCAGGGCGCCATCGTCGAGCTGGACGTGAAGGCCGGCGACCGCGTGCTGTTCGGCAAGTGGTCCGGCACCGAGGTGAAGCTCGATGGCGAGGAGCTCCTGATCATGAAGGAGAGCGACATCATGGGCATCATCGAAGCGCCTGCCGCATCCGCCAAGGCTGCGTGAGCTCGATCCGCTCATTTGCCTGATCCGCTAATTTGATAAGTAAGGAAGACATAAATGGCTGCTAAGGACGTACGTTTCGGTGGCGATGCCCGCCAGCGCATGCTGCGCGGCGTGGACATCCTCGCCGACGCCGTGAAGGTCACGCTGGGCCCCAAGGGCCGCAATGTCGTGATGGACAAGAGCTTCGGTGCGCCGCGCATCACCAAGGATGGCGTGACCGTCGCGAAAGAGATCGAGCTTGCCGACAAGTTCGAGAACATGGGCGCGCAGATGCTGCGCGAGGTCGCGACCAAGACCAACGACATCGCGGGCGACGGCACCACGACCGCGACCGTGCTGGCCCAGGCCATCGTGCGTGAGGGCGCCAAGGGCGTCGCCGCCGGCCTGAACCCGATGGACCTGAAGCGCGGCGTCGATGCCGCGGTGACCGCCATCGTCGCCGAGCTCAAGAACCGCAGCCGCAAGATCACCACCGAGGCCGAGACCGCCCAGGTCGGCACGATCTCCTCCAACGGCGAGGCCGATATCGGCCGCATGATCTCGGAGGCCATGCAGAAGGTCGGCAACGAGGGTGTTATCACCGTCGAGGAGGCCAAGAGCATCCAGACCGAGCTCGACGTCGTCGAGGGCATGCAGTTCGACCGCGGCTACATCTCCCCATACTTCATCACCAATGCGGAGAAGATGGTCGCCGAGCTGGATCAGCCGTATATCTTGATCCACGAGAAGAAGCTGTCGGGCCTGCAGACCATGCTGCCGTTGCTCGAGACGGTCGTGCAGTCGGGCCGTCCGCTGCTGATCATCGCCGAGGACATCGAGGGCGAGGCGCTCGCGACTTTGGTGGTGAACAAGCTGCGCGGCGGGTTGAAGGTCGCGGCCGTGAAGGCGCCGGGCTTCGGCGACCGCCGCAAGGCGATGCTGGAGGACATTGCGATCCTGACCGGCGGCCAGGTGATCTCGGAAGACCTCGGCATCAAGCTCGAGAGCGTGACTCTGGCCATGCTCGGCCGCGCCAAGCGCGTGCTGATCGAGAAGGAGAACACGACCGTGGTGGAGGGCGCCGGGTCGGCGGACGACATCAAGGGCCGTTGCAACCAGATCCGGGCGCAGGTCGAGGAGACGACCAGCGACTACGACAAGGAGAAGCTGCAGGAGCGTCTGGCCAAGCTCGCCGGTGGCGTGGCCGTCATCCGCGTCGGCGGCTCGACCGAGGTCGAAGTAAAGGAGCGCAAGGACCGCGTGGACGACGCGCTGCACGCGACCCGTGCGGCGGTTGAGGAGGGCATCGTGCCCGGCGGCGGCGTCGCCCTGGCCCGTGCCAGCCTGATCCTGGCGCAACTGAAGTTTGCGAACGAGGACCAGCGGTTCGGCATCGAGATCGTGCGCAAGGCGGTTCAGGTGCCGCTGCGGCAGATCGCCGAGAACGCGGGCGAGGACGGCGCCGTCATCGCCGGCAAGGTGCTGGAGAGCAGCGACTACAACTTCGGCTTCGACGCGCAGAACGCCGAGTTCAAGGACATGGTGGCCGCCGGCATCATCGACCCCACGAAGGTCGTGCGCACGGCGCTGCAGGATGCGGCCTCGGTCGCCAGCCTGCTGATCACCACTGAGGCCATGATCGCCGAGCGTCCGGAGAAGAAGCCGGCTGGCGGCATGCCCGGCGGCGGTGGCGGCGGAATGGGCGGTATGGGTGGCATGGGCGGCATGGGCGATATGGACTTCTAAAGTCGCCCGCCGCTTGATGGCGAATGGGGGCGGGCCGTAGGGTCCGCCCCTTTCTTATTGAGGGTTGGCCAGGTGCGGCAGGGTCAACGATATCGCGGCATCACGGTGCCCGCCGTTGTCTTCTCGTTGCAATTGACACCTGTTGCGCTTTCTGCGCCCATGCGAGACCAGTCGTGTTTTTGACTATCCTTGCTGCGCCTCCGCCATCCTCGGGTGCCCACAAGCCGTCTAAAGGCCCGATTGTCTCGCTGCCTGCGCTGTTGCAGGGAGCAAAGACGGAGAGCGACGCAGTTATGGCGACCGGTACTGTAAAATGGTTCAACACCACCAAGGGCTTCGGCTTCATCATGCCGCAAGACGGCGGCAAGGACGTGTTCGTGCACATCACTGCCGTTCAGGCAGCCGGGCTGCGCGGCTTGGATGAGGGCCAAAATGTCAGTTATGAAGTAGTGATGGAGCGTGGCAAGGCTGCAGCGACGAATCTCAAACTCGCATAACATCGAGTCGCCTGCCGAGCTGGGGCCGGTTGGCGCCAGTCCTACCCACATACCGCACGGTTCACCGTGCGCCCGAGGAGTTAAGTGCGAATGGCTATCGGCACCGTAAAGTGGTTCAACGCCACGAAGGGTTTTGGCTTCATCATGCCGCAGGATGGCAGCAAGGACGTGTTCGTGCATATCACGGCAGTCCAAGCGGCCGGATTGAACGGCCTGAATGACGGCCAAAAGGTCAGCTACGAAGTCGCGATGGAACGCGGCAAGGCAGCCGCGACCAACCTCAAGCTCGCCTAGTCTGAAGTTGCCGCCGACCGGCTGCCCAGCCTCGGGCAGCCGCTGCGAACTTTGAGAAACCTAGGCCGGGATTACTCCCCAGTCCAGCTCGCAGCAGTGACGCCGGCTGTAAACGCCTGGTCGGCGCGCGTCACTGGTTCTGCTTTTGTGGCACCCGCCTTCTGCATCAATCCCATGACTTGATCGGCCTGTTCTGCCGTGCGGGTCCGGACCGCCAGGATCAAGCGGCCTTCCCGGCCGCGCCGGTTGCGTTCTTCGACCTGTGCGTTGTCCGCAGCCTGTCCTGCCGCGTTCGCTGCGGCCCCGGTGCCAATCCCCACCGCCGCTGCCGCCGCAACAGCCAGCCCCGCCGCGCCGCCGGTGGCGAGCGTCGCCCCAGCCACCGCCACCGCGCCGGCGTAGCCCGCCATGCTCGTCCCCATCGTCCGCAACTGTGCCTTATCCACGTCGTCCGTTGCCGGATCGGCACTCTGGTTCGGCGTAGCCTGCTCACCCGGCGGCTGGTCCTCCGGCAGGCTGAAATCCGCACGGTCATATCCCGCCAGGGTCAGCTGAGACAGCGCGCCCTGCATCGTGTCGTCGTCGGGGAACACGCCTTGAACCTCATGGACCGTCGTCTTGAGCCCCGGTCCCTCCTTGGCGTCATCCGTCGTCCCGCTCATGCCGCTTCTCCTCTGTTTCGCCGACAACGCGCCAGAGCCCGGCCCTGTTCCCGGCCTAGACCGCAGTGGCCCTGACTGTGTCAGGGCTACTGCGGTCTAAGTTTTGTTCGAGCGACCAATCCGTCGCATGACTGCCAACGCTGCCGTGTTTCCAGTCAGGGCGATATTAGTCTAACCGGGAAGGCAGCCCTCGACCAGGACGATATCGGAAGTGGCTGTGGCCAGCCGGCGCTGCAGCACCGGCGCATAGTCTGCGCTGCGGTAGAATCCCCGGGCAGCGTCCATGGAGGGGAACTCCAGGATGACCAGGCGGCGCTGCTGCTCCACCCCCTCCAGCGTCTCCAAGGCGCCCGCCCGCACCAGGTAACGGCCGCCATGCGCCTCCACCACCGGCACGACGCGGGTCCGGTACTCCTCGAACCCAGCGGGATCGTGCACGTCGATGTGGGCGACCAGATACGCCGGCATCGCCGCTAGGCCGCCCGCTCGATCTTCTGGTGCCGGGCCCGGGCGCCCCGCTCGATCGCCGCCGCCACCAGCGGCTCCAGCCGCAACTCCGCCATCACGAGCTCCAGCATGCGCAGCACGGGCTGCGTTCCTGCACGGTCGGCGGCGACCACTTCGCACGCCAGGGCATAGGCGGTTTCGCGCAACCGGGGCTCCAGCGCCTCCCGGATCATCTGTCCGGCATGGGCCAGGCCCTCGTCTTCCTCCAGCAGCGACACCGCCGCTTCGGACGCGACCGCCAGCCGCTCGCTGCTGAAATCCTGAAAGGCCGGCAGGGTCTGGACCAAGCCGGCCATCACGCCGATCTCGCGGTCAGTGATCCCGCCGTCCGCCGCGGCGACAAGGACCATGGTGCAGACCAGCGCCTCCTGAGCATCCAGTCCGGTTCGGGCAAGCATGTTGTTTTCCTTTTGTGCAGGGCCATCCTACCGCAGCCCGGCTGCCGTGCAAACTACACTAGCGTGATAGGGGCATGCTCAAGGAAAGCCTTGGTTGCGGCCACGGCCTGGGCCAGGCCCACGCGGCGCACCTCCACGCCGGGCGGGAACGCCGACAGCAGGCGGGACGGCGTGCGGCGGTCCAGCAGCACGAACACGCCGCGATCCGTGGCCGACCGCACCAGCCGGCCGAACGCCTGGCGCAGCCGCAGCCGGGCCTTGCTGTCATCATAGCCTTTGGGGTCGCCGCCCGACAGATACACCCGGCGCTCGCGGTGCAGGATGTCCGGACGCGGCCAGGGCACACGCTCGAACACCACCAGGCGCAGCGCCCGGCCCGGCACGTCCACGCCGTCCCGCATCGCATCGGTGCCCAGCAGGCAGCTATCGAGCTCCGTCCGGAACACGTCGACCAGCGTCGCATTGTCCATCGCGTCCACGTGCTGCGCCAGCAACGGGATTCCTGCGGCTTCCAGCTCCGGCGCAATGCGGGCCTGCACCGCCCGCAAGCGCTGGATCGCGGTGAACAGCCCGAGCGCGCCGCCGCCGGACGCCAGGAACAGCGCAAGGTAGGCGGCCGCGAGCGCGCCGGGATCGCCGGGCGCCACGTCGGTCACCACGAACGCCCGGGTCTGCGCGGCATAGTCGAACGGGCTTGCGACCGAGACGCGCAGCGGCGGGGAGGGCAGGTACTCAACGCCCACCCGGGCCTCCGCAGCGGGCCAGCCCGCCTCGGCCTCCCCCGTGTCATTCCCGTCCCGCAGCGTGGCGGAGGTGATCAGCAGGCCATGGGCCGGCGCCGCCAGCACCTGCGCGAACGGCATGGTGGGATCCAGCCAGTGCCGGTGCAGCCCGACGTCGCGGTCGGCACCCTCCCGGCGGTCCAAATGGAGCGTGTGGACGTGCTCTGGCCGGGTGCCGAGCTCGGGCGGCGGGGCGGCGACGGCCTGCAGCATGGCCTGCCACGCCAAGAGCCGGTCGATCGCCCGGCGCTTCACCGATCGCCGTGCCGCCTCGATCCGGTTGCGCTGAGCGGTTTCCAGCTCCTCCGATTCGTCCTCGAGCCGCTCGCCCAGGCGCTGCAGCAGCGTCTTGAGCGGCCCGGCGATGCGGTCCAGCGCGCGGCCGAGCAGCGCCGCGGCCTCGGGCAGGCCAGGGCCGACCGGATAAAGCTCGCATTCCAGGTTGGCACGGCCACCCGCCGCCGGTTCATTGGTCAGCCGGGCCAGAACCTGGGTGCGCGCCAGGCGCAGGAACGCCTCGGAGGGGGTGGCCGGCTCTTCGTCCCCGGCCAGGCGGCCGGACCAGCCCAGGGCCGGCAAGGCGCGGGCCGCCTGAAGCGCTGCGTCGAGCGGCGTTTCGAGCTCGGGATGCCCGGCTACCAGGTCCTCCAGCCGGCGGCGCAGGCCCCGTGCGCGGGACCGGCCGCCCTCGGCGCCCAGCAGCCAGCGGCGCAGCTCCGCACCCTCGATGCCCGACAGCTCGGCCGAAAACGCGCTGTCCGCGGCGTCGAACAGGTGGTGGCCCTCATCGAACACATACCGGCTAGGCACGGTGTCGTCGTCGATGCCGCCCCAGGCCGCCTGGGCCATCACCAGCGCGTGGTTGGCGACTACCAGCTCGGCGCCGCGGGCCCGGCGAATCGTGTGCTCTACAAAGCAGGTGCGGTAGTGCGGGCAGGCGCCGTGGATGCACTCGCCGCGGCGGTCGGCGATGGCAGGGAGCAGCGCCGGGCCGAACAGCTCGGGGAACCAGCCCGGCAGGTCGCCGCCGGCGATGTCGCCGTCGGACGTGGCCAGCGCCCAGCGCGCGACCAGGCCAAGGGCGACCGCGCCGTTGCCGGTGAGGGCAGCGTTGACCTGCTCCTCCATATTCAACAAACACAAGTAGTTCTCCCGCCCTTTGCGGATCACGACTCGACGGCGGCGTTCGGCAGGGTCGGGAAACAGCCGGGCCAGCTCGGCGTCGATCTGGCGCTGCAGGTGCCGGGTGAAGGTGCTGATCCAGACGGTGCCGCCGTTGCGCTCGGCCCACAGGCTGGCAGGGGCGACGTAGCCGAGCGTCTTGCCGGTGCCGGTGCCGGCCTCGGCCAACACGACGTGCGGGTCGCCCTTCACCTCGCGCGGCGCGAACGCGCTGGCGGCGGCGCTGGCGTAGTCGGCCTGGCCGGGCCGCTGCTCGGCATAGGGGCCCAGCATGCGCGCCAGGCGGGACCGCGCCTCGTTCGCGCCCACCGGCAGGGAGCCCGGCGGCGGCGGCGGCGCCTGCTCTTCCCACTCCGGCAAGCGGCGCCAGACCTTCAGGCCATCAGCAGACGGCTTGGCGTCGGGCTTGCCGAGGGCGGCGGCGACCAGCCGTGCCCAGGGCCAGCCCGCCTGTCCCATGCGGGCCGCCAGCCCCGCCGCATCCTTGTTCCGCGGCAGGTCGCGGCCCGCGGCGAGGTGCCGCAGCAGGATGGCCGCGATGTCCGGCAGCAGGGCCGCCGCGTCTTCCATGCCGGCGGGTGGATCGAGGTCGAGCGCGAAGGCCAGCCCCCGCGGCGTCGGGGGGACCGGGCGGGCGGGCATGGCGAAGGCGAACAGCTCCAGAAGATCGAGGCAGGGAACGCGGCTACCCAGTCCCAAGCGTCGAAGGGTCGCCGGGGCGTGGACCAGGAGCGGCACGGTCCCGTGCAACGCGTCGGCGGCCGCGGCGGCCGTGAGCGTCAGCAGCTCGCCATCCGTGCTGAGCACGGCGGCGCGGCTATGCCCGGCGACGACGGCCGGCGCATTCGGGACCAGGAGGGGAGGGTGCGTCGGCATGGACGGCCTGTGTACGGTCTCGCCAGGGGTACGGGCAATGCCAGCTTCGGCAATCGCCTCGAATCCATATATTGATCTCGGGAATCCGCACGCCGCGATTGACCCGGGCACCCCCCATTTCTAGCTTGCAGCCATGCCAGACGCACCCCGTAACGTCCTCCAGACGATCCCGAAGGCGTGGCCGTTCGAGGAGGCGGCAAAAGTCGCCCAACGCCTCGAGGCCAGCGGCAAGGCTACGGCCCTGTTCGAGACGGGATACGGACCCTCGGGCCTGCCGCATATTGGCACGTTCGGGGAAGTCGCCCGCACGACCTGGGTGCGCCAGGCCTACACGGCCCTGACCGGCCGGCCCGCCCGGCTGCTGGCGTTCAGCGATGACATGGACGGCCTGCGCAAGGTGCCGGACAACGTGCCGAACCGGGAGATGCTGGAGGGCTTCCTGGGCCAGCCGCTGGGCCGCCTGCCCGACCCGTTCGGCACGCATGACAGCTTCGGCGCCCACAACAACGCCCGCCTGCGCGCCTTCCTCGACAGCTTCGGCTTCGAGTACGAGTTCGCGTCCAGCACCGACTACTACACCGAGGGCCGCTTCGACGCCGCGCTGCTGCGCACGGCGGAGCGGCACGAGCAGATCGTGGCAACCGTCCTGCCGACGCTTGGGCCCGAACGCCGGGCCACATACTCGCCGTTCCTGCCGATCCATCCCCGCACCGGCCGGGTGATGCAGGTCCGCATCGACGAGGTGGACGCTGCCGCCGGCACGATCGCGTGGCAGGACCCGGACAGCGGCGAACGGTTCCAGACCCCCGTGACTGGCGGGGCCTGCAAGCTGCAGTGGAAGGCCGACTGGGCGATGCGCTGGCACGCGCTGGGTGTGGATTACGAGATGTCCGGCAAGGACCTGATCGACAGCGTGCGCCTGTCCGGCCGGGTGTGCACCGTGCTGGGCAGCCTGCCCCCGGTCGGCTTCACCTATGAGCTGTTCCTGGACGAGCACGCGCAAAAAATTAGCAAGAGCAAGGGCAACGGCCTGTCGGTTGACGAATGGCTGCGCTATGCCCCGCCCGAGAGCCTGGCGCAGTTCATGTACAACTCGCCGCATCGCGCCAAGCGGCTGTTCTTCGACATCATCCCGCGCGCCGTGGACGAGTACCTGGCGAACGCCGCGAAGCTGCCGGACCAGGACACGGCCGCCCGCCACGTCAACCCGGCCTGGCACATCCAGGGCGGCCGCAACACCGGCGCCGAGAGTCCGGTGCCCTTCGTCATGCTGCTGAACCTCGCCAGCGTCGTGAACGCCGACACGCCGGACATGCTGTGGGGCTTCCTGCGGCGCTACAGCCCCAGCGCCGCGCCGGGCTTGAGCCCGTTCTTCGACGGCCTGGTCGGCTACGCCATCGCCTACTACCGCGACTTCGTCCGCCCGTCGAAGCAGTACCGCGACCCGACGCCGCTCGAGCGCGCCGCCCTCAACGACCTGGCCGGCATGCTCGGGGCACTCGACCCCGGCACTCCCGCCGAGGCCATCCAGGATGTCGTATACGAGGTTGGCAAGCGGCATCCGTTCCCGGACCTGAAAGCCTGGTTCGGCTGCCTGTATCAGGTGCTGCTCGGCCAATCCGAGGGGCCGCGCTTCGGCGGCTTCATCGCGCTGTATGGGGTGGCCGAGACCATCGCCCTGATCCGCAGCCGCCTGGACGCGACCGCGGGCGCACCGCCGGCCCCAGCCCAGCCAGCATCCGACGCGGCCTGAGCATGGAGTTGCTGAAAAAGGCGGTCCGACAACTACCGGCGCTGCTGGGCGTAGCGTTGCTAGTCGGCGCGGTCTACGTGGTTTGGAAGGAGTTCCGGCACCTCAAGGTCGCGGACATCAAAACCGCGCTGTCCGCGATTCCCGAACGCGCGCTGATTATTTCGGCCGCCTGGACCATCCTTTCGTATGGGGTGCTGACGTTTTACGACCGGCTCGGCACCATCTATGCCGGGCACAGGATCAGCTATGGCCGGGTGTCGTTCGCGTCGTTCTGCGCCTATGCGCTGTCGCACAACCTGGGTTTCGCCGCGGTGTCCGGGGCGGCGGTGCGCTATCGGCTTTATGCGCATTGGGGGCTGACGCCGTTCCAGATCGCCAAGGTGGTGGCGTTCTGCAGCCTGACCTTCGCGCTCGGCGGGCTGGTGCTGGGCGGGGTGATCCTGTTCCTCGAACCCGACGCCATCCCGTTCTTCGGCACGATCGTGCCGAAATGGGCCATGTATGCGGTCGGCGCGGCGCTCTGGCTGGTGGTCGCGGCCTATGTCAGCCTATCACGCTTCGTCGGCACCATCCGGCTGTTCGGCGCCGAGGTCACGCTGCCGGATTGGCGCATGGCGATCGTGCAGGTGGCGCTCGCGACGGTCGACGTGGCGGTGACGGCGGCGATCTTCTACCAGTTGCTGCCCGACGTGCCCGGCCTGACCTATGTGCGCTTCCTCGGCGTTTATGTCGCGTCCTACACCGCCGGCCTCGCCGCCAACCTCCCCGGCGGCCTCGGCGTGTTCGACACCGCCATGCTGCTCGGGCTCGAACCCTACCTGCAGCCGCCGCAAATCCTGGGCGCCATCGTGGTGTTCCGGCTGTACTACTACATCATCCCGCTTTTCCTGGCCGGCACGCTGTTCGCGGGCAACGAGATGCTGCTGCGGGGCGGCGCGCTGTTCAAGACGGACGCCGTCGCCCGCGGCACGCAGGCCCTGGCGCGCTGGAGCGAGCCGAGCTTCGCCGCCGGCGCCGCGTCTGGCGCCGTGGCGCTGTGCGGCGCGCTGCTGCTGGCGATCGGCGTGCTGGATACCCAACCGGACTTCTCCTGGATCGATCCCGACTATGCCGATCTCGCGGCCAATGCCGGGCAGTTCGTGCCGTCGCTGATCGGCGCGGCGCTGATCGTGCTCTCCATCGGGCTGTCGCAACGCGTGACCTTGGCCTGGGGCGCCACCATCGTCCTGCTGCTGGCGGCGGCGGGCTTCACGGCGGCGCAGGGCACGAACCTATGGGTCTCGGGCGTGCTGGTGCTGGCGACCCTGCTGGTGGCGCCGTTCCGTGACGCCTACTACCGCCATGCCCGGCTGCTGTCGGGCCCGTTGCAGGCCGGTGCCGCCGTGCCGCTGTTTGCTCTGGTCGTCTGCGTGCTGGCGCTGTCGGCGTTCGAGCCGACGATGCGGACCATGGCCGAGAGCAGCTGGATCGAGGTCGTGCTGTCCCCCGACGTGCCGAACAGCCTGCGTGTCGCGGTGGCGCTGGCGGTAGTCCTGGCGCTGGTGGCGATATGGCGGCTGATCCGGCCGGGCCGCGTCGGCTGGATGCCCTGGGCCGGGGAGGGGCGGCAGCGCTATGCGGCGCTCGGCGCCATGCCGCCGGTGCTGGCGGACGGGATCGTGATGGGGGAGGCCGGGCGCGCCGGCATCCCGTTCCGCCGCATCGGCCGCGTGCTGCTCGGCCTCGGCGACCCGGCCGGATCGGTGCAGGACCGCGTGTCGGCGATCTGGAACTTGCGGGACCTGGCGCAGCAGGAGGGCCTGGACCCCGCGGTCTGGCGCGCCGGCCCCGGGTTGCTGAAGGTCTACGCCGACCTCGGGCTCACCGCCCTGCCGCTGGGCCCGGACGGCCTGCCGCTGCCGGAGCGGATCGACGACGCGCCGATGGTCGCGCAGTACCTGTGCTGCCGGGCGGAGCGGGATTTGTCGTTGCTGCTGCCGCTGCTGCCGACCTTGGCGGAGGCCGGGCTGGCGGACGCTGCCGAATAACCTTGGCGTGCGTCTAGGCGGTGAGCCGCCTTGGGGCGAGAATCGTCGCCGTCATGACCTGCACCGCCTCGTCCCGCTGGTTCAGCGTCGTCGTCTGCACCGTCACCAGCCCGCGGTCGGGCCGGGAGCGGGAAGGGCGCAACTCCATGATCTCGGCCTTCACGTGCAGCACGTCGCCGGGCCGGACGGGGCGGAGCCAGGCCAGCTTATCGATCTGCGCGCCCATGCTGCCGCTAGGGAACCGGTCCTGCAGGGCCTCGAGTTGCAGCCTCATCGTGAGCGCGGCGGTGTGCCAGCCGCTGGCCACCAGCTCGCCGAACATGCTGCCGCGGGCGAGTTCCTCGTCGAGGTGCTGTGGCTGGGGGTCGAATTCCTGCGCGAAGGATACGATGCGCTCGCGCCCGATCGTCTCGGCGCGGGACATGAAGACCTGCCCGGCGGTGAGGTCTTCATAGTAGATTGGAGCGTTCATGCCGAGGATTCCTTGCAAAGCGTTCGTTGTCGAACCGCTCCCAACTCCGGGAACCCTTGAGTAGAGGAGCGGTGGACAGAGGGCGCATATGCACCTAGCTTGACCCATGCGCACGAGATGTCCAGCCATGAAACCGTGGCGGCTTGAACAGCATAAGGCAGCTTGAATAGCATGGACGCCGTGGGCAGACCGCAGGGCGCGTGCCATTGCCAGACGTTGCGGCAGGCGGCGCGCCGGGTAACGGCGTTCTATGACGCAGCGCTGGCGCCGCTCGGCTTGCGCGTGTCGCAGTTCAGTATTCTGTCCCGCCTGCACCGGCACGGCCCCCGTAGCATCCAGGCCTTGGCGGCCGAGCTGGTGATGGATCGCACGACGCTCGGCCGCAACATCCGCCCCTTGGAGCGGGACGGCCTGCTCTGCGCCGTGGCCGACCCCGCCGACCGCCGGTCCCGCCTGCTGTCCGTGACCCTGCGCGGCGCCGATCTCGTCGCCGCGGCTGGGCCAGCTTGGCAAGCGGCACAGGCGGGCTTCGAGGCGCGGTATGGCGCCGAGCCCGCCGCCCAACTGCGCGCAGCGTTGCAGGGCGTGGTGACGGTGCTACACACCCCCGACGAGTAGCCGGCGGGCCGGAACCAGCCACAGCGCTGTCCGGTCAACTCGAACCAACCGCGCCGTACGTCTACCGAAGGGATCAGCAGTGCTATTTGAAGTCGCCCGGGCGTCCAGGATCTCCGAAGGATTGCCGCACCCCCTTGGCGCCACATGGGACGGGGTCGGCGTCAACTTCGCCCTGTTCTCCGCCAATGCCACCAAGGTCGAGTTGTGCCTGTTCGACCAGGAAGGCCTCACCGAGCTGGAATGCATTGAATTACCAGAATACACTGATGAGGTTTGGCACGGCTACCTGCCCGATGCCCGTCCCGGCACCGTTTACGGCTACCGCGTGCACGGCCCGTGGGACCCGGAGGCCGGGCACCGCTTCAACGCCCATAAGCTGCTGCTCGACCCCTACGCGAAGGGCCATGTCGGCGAGCTGATCTGGGGTCCCGAGCTGTTCGGCTATCAGTTGGAGACCGGCGACGACCTGACGTTCGATGAGCGGGACAGCGCGGCCCACATGCCGAAATGCGTGGTCATCGACCCGGCCTTCACCTGGCTGCGCGACCGCCGGCCCAACGTGCCGTGGGAACAGACCATCGTCTACGAGACCCACGTCCGCGGCTATACCAAGAACCATCCCGCCGTGCCGGAAGAGCTTCGCGGCACGTTCTCCGGCATGGCGAACAAGGCGGTCGTGGACTGGATTCGGGGGCTCGGCGTCACCAGCGTCGAGCTGTTGCCCGTCCATACCTTCGTCGATGACAGCCAGCTGATCGAGAACGGGCTGACCAATTACTGGGGCTACAACACGGTCGGCTTCTTCGCGCCCGACCCGCGCTACTCCAGCAAGCCCGCCTTCGCCCATGCCGAGTTCAAGGAGATGGTGGCCCACCTGCACGACGCCGGGCTCGAGGTGATCCTGGATGTCGTCTACAATCACACGGCCGAGGGCAACGAGCGCGGGCCCACCCTGTCTTTCAAGGGCATCGACAACGCCTCCTACTATCGCCTGCTTCCCAACGAGCAGCGCTTCTACATCAACGACACCGGGACCGGGAACACGCTGAACCTATCGCATAGCCGCGTGCTGCAGATGGTGACCGACAGCCTGCGCTACTGGGTGCAGGAGATGCACGTGGACGGATTCCGCTTCGACCTCGGCACTATCCTGGCGCGCGAACCCCACGGTTTCGACGAGAGCAGCGGCTTCCTCGACGCCTGCCGGCAGGACCCGGTGCTGAACAGCGTGAAGCTGATCGCCGAGCCCTGGGATTGCGGGCCCGGCGGCTATCAGGTCGGCGGATTCCCGCCGGGCTGGGCCGAGTGGAACGACAAGTTCCGTGACGAGGTCCGGCGGTTCTGGAAGGGCGACGAGGGCATGGCCCCCGCCATGGCTGCGCGCCTATCGGCGTCGGCGGACATGTTCAACAAGCGAGGCCGCAAGCCCTGGGCGACGGTGAACTTCATCACCGCCCATGACGGCTTCACCCTGCGCGACGTCGTCAGCTACAACGACAAGCACAACCAGGCCAATGGCGAAGGCGGCCGCGACGGCAGCGACAGCAACTACAGCTGGAACCATGGCGTCGAGGGCGAGACCGGCGACGAACAGGTGAACGAGCGCCGCCAGCGCCACATGCGCAACATGCTGGCGACGCTTCTACTATCCCAGGGCACGCCGATGATCCTGGCCGGCGACGAGTTCGGCCGCACCCAGGGCGGCAACAACAACGCATACTGCCAGGACAACGAGACCAGCTGGCTCGATTGGGACCTGCCGGACTGGGCGCAGACCCAGGTCGCGCTGGTGCAGCGCCTGACGAAGCTGCGGCACGATTATCCCATCCTGCGACGCGGACGCTTCTTCACCGGCACGCCGATCGACGCGCTGGACGTGAAGGACGTCACCTGGATCAACGCATCCGGCGCCGAGATGGAGGACGGGGACTGGGGCGACCCCGGCATGAAGTGCTTCGGCATGCTGATTGACGGCCGCGCCCAAGCCACCGGCATCCGCAAGCCCGGCAGCGACACGACCATGCTGATCGTGCTGAACGCGCATCATGACCTGGTGACGATCACCCTGCCGGACTGCACCAACGGCAAGGCGTGGGAGCTGGTGTTCGACACCAATGTCCCCGGGCGGGACGACCGGCAGAGCTTCGGCATCGGGGACACCTACCACGTGACCAGCCGCTCGCTGCTGCTGTTCGCGCTGCAATCCTAACGCCGGCTGCCTTCGGGTCGCTCTCAGCCCGTCATCATGCCGGCCAGCGCCCGGCCCGACAGGAACGCCGCCTCCACCCGCGCCCCAAGGCACCAGTCGCCGCAGACCCCTAGCCCGGCAGCCGCATCCCATAATGCCGGCACACCCAGCGGCATGTCCGCCAACGCATAGCGCCACCGTTGCACGGCCGAATAGGACGGCGCCGCCGTGATCCCGGTCGCGGCAGCAAAAGCCTCCTGCAACGCCGTCAGCACGGTCCCGGCCGGCTGCTCCAGGTGATCGCGGGACCAGCCGGGCGTCGCGTGGGCGATCCAGCACTCCGGCACGGCAGCGCGCCCAGGGCGGGAGCTGTCGCGGGCGATCCAGCGGAGCGGGCCGGCCTCCAAACGCAGCACGTCGGGCACGGCCGTCGCCTCGGGAAAGGCCAGCATCATGGCCCAGCACGGTGCCATCCCGGCGCGGGCGGCCTCATGGCCGAAGCCGTGCGGATGCAGAAGCCCGGTGGCCTGGGGCGCTGGCATCGCCACCGCCACGTAATCGAACGGTCCGGCAAGCTCGCCGCCGGTGTCCGACACCAGGCCGGGCGGTATCCCGGCCGCGTCCCGGTGCCGGACCATCCAGCCCTGGGCTTGGCGGTGCAGGAAGGCCACGTGCCGGCCGGTCCGCAAGGTGCCGACACCCTGGAGCTCCATGTGCCGGGCCAGCGCGGACATGCCCGGCAGGCCGCACCAGCGCCCATCGCCAGCCGCAGGCCAGGGCGCCGCGTCCCCTGCCGCTGCCATCGCCTGCATTGTCGCGACAAAGCCTGGGTCGCGGCTGGTCGCATACTGCGCGCCATGGTCGAACATGAGGCCGTCCACGCGCCGGGTCGCCAGCCGGCCGCCGGCACGGCGTCCCTTGTCGAACAGCGTGACCGTGGCGCCCGCCCGGTGCAGCGCGCCGGCGCAGGCGAGGCCGGCCATGCCGGCGCCGATGACGGCGATGTGGGGCGCGTAGGATTCGGGCATGTGCAATGCTGTCCTGCCGCGTCTTCGCCTGCAAGCCGCCGGTTTGCGGTTGCGCGTGGCGGCAGCCCTGTTGATAACAGGGGCCGATGTCAGCAGGAACCCAGATGAGCCGCCCAGCCCTACGTATCATTCGGCACGATGCAGCAGACGGCACCGCGCGTTTCGATTTCGAGGTCTGGAATCCATGGACCGCCGCCTACGAGCCGCAGCCGGACCTGCCCGGCGCGCTGCATCAGGTGGATGCACTGCTGGACCGGGTGCGTCAGGCCTGGGTCAATCAGGACCCCGTCCAGTCCACCCTGCACGACGTGCCCGATCCCGATTTGCCCGAGGACCTGGAATGGGCGGAGTTCCGCGTCAGCGCCCAGGCCAACCGCGTGCATGAGACCCGCAACTTCGACGCGCTGCATTGGCGCAAGGCGATGGGCGGGCGCAACGGCGCGCTCGAGACGACGTGCAACGAGGTTGGCTTCCGCCCTGGCTGACCCCATGCGCCCGTTGAGGATTCTGTCGCTCTCGACCCTGTTCCCGAACACGGCGCAGCCGCGGCACGGCATCTTTCTGGAACACCGCCTGGCGCACCTGGCCCGGGCCGGGGACCTGGAGATCCGGCACGTCGCCCCCGTGCCCTATTTTCCCTCGCGCAACCCGCGCTTTGGCCGCTACGCCCAATTCGCCAGCGTGCCGGCGGCGGATGTGCGGGCCGGGCTGCCCGTCACCTATCCGCGCTATCCGCTGCTGCCGAAGGTCAGCATGTCGGCCGCACCCTGGCTGCTGACCGCCGCCATGCTGCGCCATGTGCGGCACATCCAGCGCGCCGGCTTCGACTTCGACCTGATCGACGCCTACTATCTCTATCCCGACGGGGTGGCCGCCGCCGCGCTCGCGCGCATCCTGGGCAAGCCCTTGCTGCTGACCGCGTTCGGCAGCGATGTCAGCCAGATTCCGGCCTACGCCCTGCCGCGTCGGGCGCTGCTATGGGCGGCCCGGCAGGCCCCGTTGATGACCGTGGTTTGCCAGGCATTGAAGGACGAGCTGGCGCGGCTCGGCGTGCCGCCGGACCGGATGCGGGTCATCCTGCACGGGGTCGACCTGCAGCTGTTCCAGCCGCCGGCAGACCGGGCTGCCCTGCGGGACAGCCTGGGCATCACCGGCCCGACGCTGATCTCGGTCGGCCACCTGATCGACCGCAAGGGCCATGACATCGCGATCCGCGCCATGCCGGACCTGCCGGAGCATACCCTGCTGATCGTCGGCGACGGTCCGCGCGACGCAGCGCTGCGGCAGCTGGCGCGGGAGCTGGGTCTGGAGAGCCGGGTGCAGTTCCTGGGCCACGTGGACCAGGCCCGGCTGCCCTCGCTGATGGGGGCCGCCGACGTGCTGGTCAACTGCAGCGACCGCGAGGGCATCGCCAACGTGCTGATCGAGGCGATGGCCTGCGGCACCCCCGTCGCCGCCACCGCGGTCTGGGGCTCGCCCGAGGCGGTGACGACGCCAGACGCCGGGCTGTTGCTGCGGGACCGCTCCGCCGACTCGCTGGTGGACGGCGTTCGCGCGCTGCAGGCCAATCCCCCCGATCGCGCCGCCACACGGCGTCATGCCGGCACCTTCACCTGGGAGCGCACCGCGAGCGAGCACCTGCAGGCGATCCGCGACACCTTGGCCGCTTGAGCACCGACCTCCTCACCCTGGAGTTCGGCGAGACCTGTGCCGCGGCGCAGGTCGTGTCGCAGGAGCCGGCGGTCACCTGGTGGAAGCCGTGGCCCAGCGTCCTTCTGAACCTGTCCGGCCAGCCGTTCGACCCGGCCGGCATCAACGCTGGCGATCGCCCGTCGCACGCACGACACCTGGATTGCCTGCGGTCGGTCCACCTGCTGTGGTCCAACTTCGTAACAGCCTAGGTCCCGCCTTGATGGGGGCCATTGACAGGTCACGGGCGAGTACGAGTCAACGTGTCGATGGCACTGCCCGACGACACACTCTTCCGAGATGACGCCGCGACCGCCGCCGA
>JAABUK010002510.1_pt1 | contig 32786 bp, 44 predicted proteins | sample 5559141 | NCBI WGS metagenome assembly JAABUK01 (sample SAMN10711869, study PRJNA513367) | rock metagenome | isolation source: Antarctica rocks | place: Antarctica: Victoria Land, Pudding Butte nord | collected 2016-01-03 | reverse complement strand
TGTTTCGGGTGCTCACTATGGCCACTCCTCGACAGTCGGAGGTGCGGCGATATCGAGTCAAACAGTCTTCGACAAGGCAGCTGCCGACCTGCGGACCCTACTGGATCGGCTGGAAGGAACGGGAAAGAGCGAAACGTCATCGATAAGGGTGACGAGGAGTGGGGCGAGAAAGGCCGGAGGTATCATAGATCTCGGACTCAGACTAGGGTTGTCAACACCCCCTTGCAAGTGAGAGCGGCACGTACTTTGGTGTATGATAATGTGGTATCAGCCTTTCCAATACCATGCATATTCATATATGACACATATCTACACCTCGGAGAACCCATATAATTAATTGCCACACCCCCGGATATTCCAAATTCCGGTGGAACCTCCCCGTTTAAGACGCTGATTCCCTCGTTTCCCAACTTTCCTTGCACGCTCTTCGGACCCCAATTGATCAGAGAGATTAGCACAAGAGAATGGAGGACGACCGCGAGATGCGAGATGGCGAGGCCATGATTACAGAGAATGGTAACGGAGACCGTTGTGAGTGATGAGTACTTTGTGAATATGGGATCTCTCTGCTGAATGTCGGATGTGATAGCTGCGAGGAGGAGCGATAGGGATAGGGCAGAGAGGGATAGGAGTCGAAGTCGTGAGCGTAGGCATCGGGACAGGGATGAGGATCGTCACAAGAGCGTGCGTTAGGGATCCTATCGAGGACCGCTGCGGTTCCGCCTCCCCGTCCACTACTCAAACTCCCACCTTTCCTTTGTCAAAGCTGTCCAAGCTTGACTGATTTGAGCCTATCACGAATGGGACTGGAGACTGATTGTGTGCCCTCGTAGCACCGCCGCCGGTCCGACTCTCGCTCCCGCTCCCGCTCGCCTCACAAAGCGCGACACCACCGCCGTCGTTCCCCGTCCGACTCTCGCTCCCGTTCCCGCTCTCGCGACCGCAACCGCGACCGCGACAGGGATAGGGGCAGCCACCGCCGTCGTCCAGTCTCCCCGCCGCCACTGCACGGTCGAGGGCGATTCGGTGCGCCTCGTCATGAATGGGAGAAGTCGGTCGGGGGACCGATGAATGCCCCTGCCGATGAGGCAGACGCGCACGCCAAGATCAGCAAGCGCGAGAATCGGATCTACGTTGGGAACCTGGCGTATGACTGTAATTATAAGGATTTGGAGAAGTTCATGAGAGGAGGTGGGTTCGGATTCTCTGAGCACGGATTTGGGATTTGGGATCGGGATTGGGATTGGGATTGAGATTGGATTTGACGCGGCTTGGATTGGGTAGGATAGGAATGTGGGCTGGCCCTTTCTATCCGCTAGGATCGTAAGGGATAGGGTGGGTGCAGGGATCGCATTGAGTTGGAGGTGGTCGGAGGTGATGGGGATCATCAACCGATCCGACCCTTTCCGAGCAGAGATAGGTGGTCTTGACTGGACGAGCTGGATGACGAGATCTTGGGCCATGACCCTAGAAGGGTCTCTTGGGAACCCGAGAATGGTCCCTTGGAATCTCGTTGGATGAGTTGGATCGCGATTCGATGGATTGGCTTGGAAATGATTGGAAGCAGGAGTTGACGGATGGGATTGGCGCATGTAGCTGGAGGAGACGTCATCTTCTCGGAAGTCCTAGTTACTCCAGGCGGCCAATCAAAGGGATGCGGGTGCGTTTCTCTCCCTCTTGTTTAGTGCATCTGGTTGACATATCCGCCAACAGAATCGTCGAATTCGCGAATGACGAGGATGCTCGTCGCGCCAAGGTCGAGCTGGCGGATAAAGCATTCATGGGCCGTTCCGTATTCATCCGCGAAGTCAGCAAAGCTCACCGCGAGACCCATTGAGCCTATGCTGAAGTCTGCTTAGGACCGCGAAGAGACCGCTAGATTTGGCGCCACTCCTATCCCTGGCAAGATTGGGATGGCCATGGGTGAGGCCCGCAACTTCCTCGGCAGCCAGGCGCCAGCGGCAGCCGCCAATAATCGGAACCTCTTCGTCGGCAACGTGAGCGCTTGAGTTGTGTCTGATGCTTAATGCTGACGAGTCTGGTTAGCTCCCAATGCAGGCGTCGTGGCAGGATCTCAAAGACCTCATGCGCCAAGCGGGCGAGGTGATCCGCGCCGACATCGGCATGATGATGGATGGACGGCCCAAGGGCAACGGCACTGTCGTTTTCGTGAACCCCGACGATGCGCGTGCGGCCATTGGTTAGTCCTCAACGTCTTGCTCTGACACCGTCTCACGTCTTCGCAGAGATGTTTAATGGCTTCGACTGGTTCGGCAATGTACTCGAAGTCCGCGAGGTACGCTGCCTGGTCTGCTCAACAAGGTGTATCTGATGGCCCGCAGGACCGGTTTGCAACAGGTGCCGGCGGTTTCCGCGGTCGCGGTGGCTTCCGAGGCGGCTTTGGAGGGGGCTTCGGCGGACGTGGCGGTGGCGGCGGCTTTGGCTTCCGAGGCGGTTTCCGCGGTGGCTTCATGGGAGGCGGCGGGATGGGCATGGGCATGGGTGGTGGTGGTGGTATGGGCATGGGGATGGGAGGTGCGGGCCGCGGCGGCCGGAACTTCAGCAACGACCTGTATGCCGACTACAACGGTCCAGACGGGTCGGCTGCGAACGGAGGAATGGCGGTGGATGGGGTTGGATCTGGGCTGCCAGCAGAGCCAGCAGAGCCAAATCAGCAGATCATGGTCCGAAACGTATGCCACGAGTCCTCCTTATCTTTTAGCTGACATTGCCTACAGCTTCCTTGGTCGACCTCCAACGAGGACCTCGTCGAGCTGTTCGAGACGGTCGGCAATGTCGTCCTTGCTGAAATCCTCTTCGATGGGAACAGGTCGAAGGGCGAGGGTATCGTGCAGTTCACCGAGACAGCCGAGGCTCAGACCGCTGGAGAGAAATTTACGGGCTACATGTACGGTGGACGACCTCTCAGTAAGTTACGGACCGATTAATCTAGCAGAATATCAGGCTGATGGATGAGTAGATGTGCAGTTCAACCCGAGGTGGCACGACTTCACCCCTACGGCTATCAAGGGCGGGCAGGCTGCTGCTGCTTGATACAAATTTTCGTCAGCGCCTCGGAGCCATATATACCTTAGTCAAGGAGGCAAGGAGGAACGTGCTGCGTTCCATCGTGCTATATTTCAACCTAGTCCGGAAATTCTTACACAAAGCACCGCTTGAGTCATCGCTCTTCTCCGCACCCTTCGTCTCGCTTGTTATGCTTTGACATCGGACCATGTTACTCGGATTAATCGAGCCCAGAGCTTGGTTGTACTGCCTGACCCCTTCCAGATCAGTGATTGGCGCACTACTCTGCGCGTCGGACAATTCCCCAGCTATGAGGGTGAAAACGGGATTTTCGATCCGCTCCATGATCATCCGATAACCTCATCCGCCTGACAGCATGGCTTCGCCGACCATTGCAGTCACATCCTTCATCTCCCCACGCCGGATGGTCCTTGGGTCGAAGAGAATTTTGTGTGCAACGACGGCGCACCGCATGCTTCGGAAGATTCGCAAGGCTTCTCCAGTCAGGGCGTGAGAGCTGCTTGTGATCTCCGGAATGGTAGCGTTCGAGGTCTTCCTTGATTGCATAGGATTCGATGGGCTTGTAGCCCTCCGATCTACAAGATCCTGTCGGAGTGGCATTTCCTTCTTGTTGGACGGAGCACCGGCTCTCTGCGGAACCTTTGGTCGCGGAATCGTATGGTAGGGTTTCCAGTTCGTGGAGACTTGGAGCGGCGAAACGCAACGAGTAGAGGATCTCCTTGCGATCGATCACATCGCTCTTGTGCTCTCCGTCAACGTATACCTTCGTGACCAGGTTTTGGAGACTGTCAAACGTGTCAAGTAAGCCATTCCTGAGGTCGATGAGTGATTTCTTAAGGCTGATGAGTATAAGCTCGGGTTTACGCAGGTCTCGTCGTGGCGCTTGAATTGGATGGGAAGGCATGATCTTGATGTTGAGGTCGATGGCGATCGCAGATTGTAATGATCGGATGTTTGGGGAACGATCAAGGATCTCAAAAAGCGGGGGTCAGCTCAAGTACCATTCGTGTACGCTTCTGGCCAAGACCCATATTTTGTGAAGTTCAGCGAACGATGTGCGTCAAACATGCTTCGAAATGAGCGAGGCGAACCGCACCATCTTTGGGCTGTGGTCAAAGTCGTGCATGGACAGGCAGAAGCCGCTTGTAAGGCAGCAACTCTTGTAGAATCTCCTCTCTGATGCGCGGTACGTACAGCCCGGGAACCCTCATGCGACTGGAGCAACATTCTCCCCAGGGCTCGAATCATCGCGATGCCCTATGTCATCCATCTCGCTTGGTCTGCATTGGACACTGGATCAACTTTTTGGGGTCGAGGGAGCTCCAGCGCTGGTTGTATTGCCTGACCCCTTCCCGCTCCATTGTTGCCGGAGTCGTCTGCACATCAATAAGTTGCCCTCGGTGATCAGAGTGGTCGCATCAGCACGCCTCTTCTCGACCTCGTCGGTGAGAGTATGACGCGCCTGACACGGCTGTAACCACGAGAGCCTGGTTTCACCGACCGATGAGCTCACATCCTTCATCCTCTCAGGGGTAATTAAGCTCGGATTGTGGAAACGTTTGTGGGAGAAGGTCAAGCATCGCCCCTTTCGGATGGTTCGCAAGTCAATCTCATCCAAGAAGAAAGTCACTTGCCGGAGGGTTTCGTCGAGAGAGACAGTTTCTCCCTTGATCCATCAGGTCCAGCATGAGCCTGATTGGTGACGGTTGACTCGTCGAGTGCGATTCGGTCGGGCATGCCTTGGAGTTCGGGGGCCTTTAGGGCGGGAGTGCTCAACCAGTAGAGGATTCGACGGTGAGTTTCCACTTCGTCCTTGAGCTTTTCATCGATCGTTGGATCCTGTTGGAGGTTTTCCTCAAGATTGATGGACATGGGAAATACGCAATCCCTCAGGTCCCTCAGGTCATCCGTGAAGTCTGGCGTGGAATGGCTTGGGTCAGAGTAAACTTCATCATAGGTCGTTGACATTTCCTTGAAGGTCTTCTCGTGGGAGGACACCATGATTCATAAGACGGAATCAGCTAGCGCGAATCGTGGATTGATGGATGATTGGGAAAGAAGGAGAGCCTTGTGGATAACTACTCCCGCCCGATCATCGTCTCGACCGGAGGCCTCGTCGAGGACGAGGCGATGGGAGTCGTTTATTGGTGACAGGGGGTATGCGGCGGGTTTCGGTGACGGATGGAATACGGTCTGGGTGACATGTTTAGGAGAATGATAGTGGAAGCTCCCTGCGAGTCGAGCTTGTTCTCGCAGGCAGAAGTTCAGCTTTTACGGAACACTACGACTACTACTTCTCCGCTTCGAATCCCGTGATTTCATAATCCTCAACAGACGATTTCGCGTCCTTGTTCAAGCTCTGAATTCCTTGAGCACCAAGAAGAATCGCAGATCGTCAACATGCCGCCTCCTCCATCGACGACGATGGGTGGTTCCACCTTGGACAAGAGTGAGTCTAAACCCGCCTAGTCCCCACCGGAACACCAGCTGATGACGACATTACCAAAGTGAAAATGGGCGCGATGATGGGCAGTGCGTCTTCTCCCACTCCTGTGTTGCTTGGACCTAGGCCTCATGATGCTTGATAGCTGGTGTCGGCCTGACCATCGGTTTGATCTTCGGCATGACCTCCATCGTCCGGTACGTCATCTCTCATCGTCCCCCTTTCCCATCCGTACCCACAGACCGTTTAGCCCTCACCTCCCCTGACCGAGGGACCCAGCTGACTGATGAGGATGAACCAGAGCTGGACCAGGACCAAGAGGGACCGTCGCGACTCTCTCCCAATACATGCTCTCCTCAGCCGCGACATTCGGCTTCTTTATGTCCATCGGCTCGGTGCGCGTTCCCCTTCTTCTCACTCGACTCGTACTAACTCGAATGGATGCAGGTCATCCGGACAGAATCGCCATACCCACTTCCAGAAGGTACCTCGCCGATCGTGGTCATGTCACACTCGCCGAACCGGTTGGCATGGGCACGACGGCGGGATGGGCGGCTGAATGAGCGGGAGTTTTGAGATTGGTGGATAGGGAGAAATTCGGGTTTCCTCGCAGATCATGTTGTATGAGGCATCACTCTTTTCATTGTTCCTCTTCATGGGACGCTGCTCAAACGACCAATCTAGACGCCGCTCAAACGACCAATCTAGACGCCGCTCAAACGACCAATCTAGACGCTGCTCAAACGACCAATCTATCTCTCATCTACTTATCTACACTCACAAGTCGTCCAGGTGCGTCTCGTCCGCCTTCCTCAACTTCAATGTCCACCCATGTCCGAGGTCCGTCTCATCCGCACTGACGTCCAGCACGTTGCTCTCGTACGTCGCGTCCGAGGCTCTGGATCTGGAAGACACTTTCCGCAGGGCGCCGACATCGAGAGTAGAAGGTACGCGCTTGCGGCTGCACTCGTCTGCCTCAAGCGGAGACGTCTCGAGGACTAGAGAAGACTCGAGGGCAAGGGGAAGGTCTGGCAGAAGGGAGGAAGAGACGGGGCTGGTACGTTGGCGAAAGATTCGAACGGACCCTGGGTCTTGGTCAGCCTGGAACCTGTCATGCTGAAGAATCGACCGACTTTCATCGGATAGCTCAGCGCCTTTGATAGCTAGGCCCAACGACCGTCTCTTCTTGCCTTCCAGCGTATCGACTCTCTCCCGCAGTGTCCTGCACCTCTCCCTCAGCGGCGCCCTTCTCCTACACCTTCGCCAAGGAGTTTGTGCAGACATGACACCTCTTTCTTCAGCTCTTTCACCTCGATTTTCGTCAGCGTTCAGTATCGCATCAAGCTCGATGGCGTGCTTCGCCTTGATCTTCTCGAGCTCACCCTGCGCCTCGTCTTCTGACGGTATGGTGATTGTCAGTGCTCGTCGTTCGGCGGGAGGAGGACGGCGATTGTGCGGTCGACGCAACAGACGGATCCATATCAGGATCACGGGCGAATCACGAGGCGCGCCGAGCGATGTCGGGCCTTTTCTTGCTTGAGACGAGAGGCCCTGGTCGACCAGTAGCACGGGTGGGCGTATCGTCGTCCACTGCCGAAGTCGATGTGAGCCCCGATGCTCGGCTAGTCATAGCGCTGCGGCGCGGAGACAGGCCTTCCCAATTGCGTCGTCTTCAGCCATGTGCTTCCCGCTACAAGGCTCGGTCGAGGTCCGTGGAAGACACCTCGGTTTCGAGGCTGAACCGATACTCGCGACTCATCGAGCGACTGGCGATGCTGGGACTCGTTCTTGAGCGCCGATCGCGGCCGGAAGTCCATCGAAGTAGCTGGCCGAGCGCGTTTGCTAGGGGTATTCGACGATGACGGGGAAGGTGGCGGTTCTGTAGCATCCATCTTCTCCCGATGAGGCAGGCTTGAGGACTTGGCGAGACTCCCCAGTGCTGCCAAGCGAAGATCATCCTCCTCATCCGCGTCCGACTTTCGGCGGGGCTTGACTGTATCAAGATTGGATGCGCGAAGGGCCAATCGCTTGTCGGCGGACCAACATCCTTCTGTCCATCTGCTCGACCAGGTTCTTCGAGGTCACTAATGAGGCGAGATAGTGGGTCGACTTGCTCCTCGATCTAGGGAGTGAAGGCAAATCGCCCTCTTTGGCGGTATGCCGAGATCGACCGCTTTGCGCATGGCTCATCCCGTCTTCGTACTCGATCTCCGTCGCCGACCTGTTACAGGTCACCATACCCGAAGAAGCGCTGCTCGAGCTTGAGATGTCCTCATTCGAACCTGGACAGAGGGTGATGTCAGAACCGGCGGCTCGCATGTTCTCGCCAACTATAGCTTGGAGACCTCAATCTAAGCCGGCCAGGTCAAAACTAGGGCGCTTGCGTGCCTTTGCATCGGTCCAAATCTTCTGATCTTGCTCGGGTTCGATGGCCGCATCTTCAGCGGCGGAGGTACGCCTAGACCCTGCCATTGAAGACAGGTCGACACCAGACAGGTCGCGCATCCGCGTAAACGCCTCTTTCAGCTCGGACAGAGATTGCTGCCGCTTGGCAATCGGTGACTCAGCCTCCTTTCCGTTCTCATCATCACCGACATCAGCTTTTGGGGTTAGGACTGTCGCGAGGGTATTTCGGGACATCGAGATCGGTAGCGATGATCGTTCGGGATCAACGATGGATTTGTCATCCTGAGCTGGAGAAAGGCTAAGAGAGAGTGTCGATGTGTTCGGTGCCCGGAGTTTTGAAGTGAGGGCCATGGGCGTCTGCTTCGATCGCGACACCGGTCGTGGACTCGGACTGTCGATGGAGTGAGGCGAGTCCAGCTGTGCTGTCATTGACGGGCGATGAAGCGCGATGTCGCGTCTGTGGCGGATACTTGGGGCTCATCTTTGGGAAGCATAGGTAACGGTCCGCGAGGAGGAGCTGAAGGTGGGTCGGAAGCGTTAGGTCCCATGAGACGGAACTCACCAAGCTGCTGATACTGCCACTTCTCCACAGCCTCTTCCTTGCTCTCCTCGCCCATCCGCCTTAGCGCGCCTCCCAGACCTTTCCCACTGGCGCTGCCGAGGCTCATGGCCTGGAATCCCTTGACTGACCCCTTGTGCTCCGCTTTTGAACGGTCCTTCTCCCTGGTCGCATGCCTTGCCGCCAAACCTGCCTTGGCAATCGCCAGCAGACCGCCCTTGTCTTTCGAATTCCCGACTGCGAACTTGCTCCGAAGTATGCGCATCGGTGGCAGAACCATCCAATTCGCCTTTGGTGCGTCCGCGAGACTCGAAGTCCGCTCGGGTACCTCGACCGACTGGACGTTGGACCATTCACCATCTCCATCGCCTAGAAGAGGTTCTGGGGGCTTACGACTCGCTCCTTCCGCCGGGAGGAACTGCTGAGCAAGCGACGGATGCTGTCGAAGATGACAGCCGGCAGGACATTCGCCGTCGGGCTGACTCGGAATTGGTGACCGACGACCTCGAATTGGAACTCCCGAGTCGATAGGTTTGAAAGACGGAGGACGAATTGGAGGTAGATCTTGGTAACTTTGGCTCGGCACCCTGCTTGGGCAAGGGCTGGCTCGGTCCAAAAGTGAGGGAAGTTGGAGGACCAGTCCCATCGGGTAACTGAATGGCGGAAGCCAGCGTTGGCATCTCCTTCCACTCCTGTCCCTCGCCTTTCATAGGTAATCCTGCGATCCCAGCTGGACTCTGGTGTAGCGGGTCCCCAGGCATCCCGTCTTGGACAAAGACACGGAAGGGGCTACCCGTGGGTAGGGAGAACTCTCCTTTAGGTGGATTGTATGGCATCGGCGCGGAAGGGATCGCATTATGTCGTGGTGGGGATGGTGAGGCGTGGGCGGAGGAGGAGAAGAGAAAGGCTGAGAGGGTCTTGAGGCGGGATCTTTGGGGTGGAGGGCGGTTCGGTGGATTGGCGAGGTCGGTTGGAGAAGAGGGATGGCGCCATTTTGAGATCGGTAGGCACAAGTAATGGTGTGATCGGAGAAAGTTGGATCGAATAGATAGGGATCTCGGAGGTTGATGAAGATGATCAAACGCCTAGAGCACCTTCATCAGCCTGAGGCTCAAGTCCAGGACCAACCGCTCATCAGTGAGTAGGCCGATTCCCAATCCGCCCGAGCAAGCCATTCTTGCCAAGATCTTTGCTATCCGTGACTCACCTGTATCACCCTCATATCACCTTCTCAGCCGTCACCTTTGGGTTTTTGAGACGTCTTTCGAGCTCGCCGAGACGAGATGCGCTTGCGACTCTCTGGCCGGCAACTGGGAACCCCCCCGTTCTCATGGAGTTTGGGATTGGTCTTGGGCTTGAGCTCGAGCTTTGCCTTTGCCTTTGCCGTTATCGTTCCCCTTGGCTTCTTGAGCTTGCGCTTCTGCCTCGAGGCGTGCCTTGCGTTCTTCCCGACGCACTCGATGACGGTCCCAAAACAGGGTGATGAGCCAGATGAGTGGCGTTGCAAAATTTCGATGAATCTGGACATCAGTAGATGGAAGAAGAAAGTGATGATTCATATCGCCTAGAGGTGAGACTCAGGTAGACCTGATTGATGGTGCCTTTTACCGAGCGGGGCTTGATGGTGCCTGCGCAGGGTTTGATCTGATGCTGCCTGTTTTGCGCCTTGTCCGTGTTGCTAAAGGTAATGTCGCACCCCGTCCTGTCGACGAAACCCATGCATGTAAAGTGAAATGCGAGGGATGGCTATGCTGTTCTCCATGAAACGAGTGATAAACTTGTGAGAGGAAATATCGATCAATCCGCCGCTTGAGCCTTTTGGTTCTGCTTCTTCAACTTCGACACTACGCTCTCAATCAGCTCAATTTTCTCAGGGTGAAGTCAGCAAATTCACTCTCCCGCGACACCGCCCCCGTATTCATGTATCCGACAGGGAACAGGTCAGAAATCTATGCCTTGCGTCAGCTCCGCCCAACAAGCGTGATTCCAGTAGACCTACCCTTTTATACAGCCGACTCCTCATGTTCCCCTCGGTCCAATCCTTGTCGGTATGGGCATTGAAGACTCCGAATTCGCTGAAAACCGAGTTAGCAAAGGTCACTTTGCTGGGGTAGACTACTGACGAGGCCCTTTGGGTGAATTTGATCATCTCTTGCTGATTGTCCAGGAGTTGCTGGAATATGTCGCGCATCTCTGCGTTCCACGTGAACCGCTTGGGGGGTGGACGTGGTCGGCCGTCAGTCGCGGCCGGTACATCGATGTCGTCGACATTTATTGGTTCGGATGAAGGCAGCATGGGAGTGTCTTGGGACTATCTAGTTCAGCAAGAAGTATCATGAAACTTGGAGGCCTCACGCCAAGCCGGGGATGACTCTCGTCTGTGCTTCCTGTCAGCAGGTTCTGTACTTGATGGATTGCAGGGAGACATACCCCATGTTTTCACTTCGTCCTCCCAAACCCGCACGCTGTCTTCATACTTCGTCACCCAGCTATCCCGGTCCCTTTCCACCAGCTCGCCAAACTCCCGAATCCCCTCATTCTCGCATTCTTGGAGCCAGTCCCAATATTTGTCATGACACAGCTTTGTGATCAGTTTCTACCGCTCGGTCAGCCGAGTTTACAACGTCTGCAGCATACGCACGGCAAGGGTGAATTGATTATACGGCAACACGCTTGGCAATGACATGTAAAATCCTTTCGCCTCATCCCGCTCTCCGAACATGTCATGTCGCATCGCTGTCACTCCCGCGGCTCTCAGGACCGGTTTGAGGTGTTCAGGGAATTTGTTCTTCAGAGCATCCCAGTTGTCTGCGGGTCCCATGCTGAGCTCTATCGCATTCTCCGATAGAATAGACTTACGCATATCGCTCTCTTTGCGAATCGCGATAAGCCGAGCTCGAACATCCTGAGGGAAGGTGGGGAAGGGGGGCCGATACTGGTAAAGCTCAGCTTCAGAATTGGAACACTTCAAAGATCCGGCTTACGATTTGAATAGTTGAAGTGCTCTTATACATGGTACTATTCGACCCGAAGACCTCCGGATCGTTGGATGAGGGCAAGCCTGTACCAACAGCTGAGACTGTTTAGATTTGTTCAAAAAGATCTGGGATGAGATGCACCAGACTCAGGCGGAGGTGACCTCGACGGTCCCGCCCTAGCCTTCCCCTCGGTATCGCTATCGATCTGGAGAGGGCTCGTCCTCGTCCCTTCTCCCTTCATCGGAGTGTCCCCCAACCTCTCCGCAGCCATCGCCGCCAAGCTCTTTCTCGGTCGGCTCGGACCTGCTGCCGACGGCCTGTTCCGTTTCACTTGCGGTTTCGGTCTAGCCTTTTGAGGGGATCTGGATCTGTCAGCGTTGTCGAGATGGCCGGCTTACTCTTCCAGAAGTTCGAGGGGACCACTGTGGACAAAAAAACCATCTTTCTTTGGTCGACCAAAGTGGGTGGGCGCATCGATGAGGAGCTCCGAATCGTCTATGAAAGGGTCTTCTAGGTCGTAGTCGATCTTTTTCCGCTTGATCTATCGCCATTACCACCGGAAGGAACAAACACAAGTCGAGGCGTCTCACCTTGATCTTCTTCGTTTCCTCAAACTTCTCCTCAAACCGCCTGGCAATCTCCACCTCATCTTCGTCATCACCTCCCAGCCCAAGCAGTCCTGCCACTGGTCCTGCAGCCGGCAAGGTCGCAGATCCATCCACCTCTAACCCAACGTCGACAACTAACTCAACCTCCTCATCCACAGGACCCCAGACGTCTACCATCCCTTTCTCCCTTGCGTCGTCTAGAATATTCCACTCCAGCGTGGACCCTTCCGGGTCGAGCTGCCGTTCCAGACGGATTGTCTGCATGGGAGGCGGCGCAGGAGGTAGATCCTCATCCGACGATGGCGAGCGACGAGCTCGTTTCTTCTTTGGGACAAGGACGTTGGTGACTTCCTCGGCTGCTGAGGGAATGCCGTCGGTGGACGAGGCGGGAGGGGCAGAGTCGCCGGGCTCGACCTTGATTTCAGCGATATTCACTGGTAGAGCTACATCGCCTTCCCCATTCGGACCTGAGATGCGGACGAACTCAGGCTCCTACAGCTTTGATCAGCTCGAGCCCCAATGGGGCCAAGGTGGAGACATGCGGGTGTTCCTTCCTCTAGGTCCTCACTCTCGGCTCCGTCACTTTCCTCATCCTCTTCCTCTTCTCCTTCTTCTTCTTCCTCATCATCACTGCCTGTACCCTCGTCCTCTTCTGCGGCCCACACTCGTCCGTCACCATCATTCTCCCCATCACCTTCTTCACCATCCTCCATATCCTCCTCACCAGCTTGTTCTCCGTCCTCTCCCTGATTCCCGTTCGTCGTGTCTACATCGTCCGTAGAGTCGATAGTAGCGGACGGGAGCAGTCCTTGCGTTGGAGGTAGACTAGAAGGCGCTTGTCCGAGCGAAGTCAGGCTAGAGCTCGAGAAAGGATGGATGGAGGAGCTCGGGGCGAGGTGTGCTTGGGCCTTCTGAGGAGAAGACATTGGTGATGCTAGCATGTCCATGTCCTGTGTCTGTCGAGGTGTCGTTGCGGCAGGAAAGCGAGCAGGGAATGAGGGTGGGCGAGGTGATTTGGTGGGTGAAGCCGACTTCCGGGGTTGGATTGGGGGGAAGTGGGTCTGAGCGAAGTCAGGCAAAGAAAGGGAATGACTTTGAAAGTTCAAGCTTACGGATGCGCCAGCTGGTGAATGCGGTCGCGGCGGAGCGGCGTTAGGGGGCCCCCCGACCTCAGAGGTGGATGTCCCATTGAGCAGGTCGGATATCATCTTGAAGCGTTGACTCGATCACCCTTCTGGCCGGTGGTCGAACATTTTCACCTCCCGGCCGAAACAGCTTTTGAAGCTTTCTCGAGGTCTGAGGTGACGTGAAAGACTCTTGCAACAAATTATACGAGCTCAAGACGAGGAGGTCCTCGTGATTTCGAAGACATGCGTTGATTTAGTTACCCGTCGCGTGCCCCGGACATCAGGTGGTAGCGGAATCAAATATTGGCTACTTTGGGTTGCTGTTGTGCCTGAGCAGGACCTCAATCTCCTCTCCTCTTTCCTTTCTGTTCATTCTCCCACCTGTTGTACATCCACTCTACCCACCTCACATCGCTCTGGGCGACCCATCGCAGGTCCCGCATCGCTAAAACATGCGACGACCCCATCTGATCGTCACGCTCGCCACCCTCACCCTCTCAGCCTTTGTCGCCGCTACTTCTTCGCTCGGCGAGGCTTGCTCGTGCGTGCCATCAAACCACATTCCATGCTTTTCCCAACTTATGATGATCTAGTCAATCCGATAGTCACCTCGAATTCGATACATGGGCGCTGAATACGGATTGCGTTGCAACGACATACTGCGCGGATAACGGGACTTGCGCGAGCCGTGGATGTCGTAAGGACATCGTCAGTCTGCCCTCTCCACGGGAGCTCGCTGAGACCTGATGATTCGAGCAGTATCCGTATGGCTACAACAACGTAGAGTTTTCAAAACTACCCCATCTATGTCCAGATGGGCAGTTGTAAGTTGGACAGACGTGAGGACCGTCTGGTGGCTGATTTGATCAGCTGCCCCGATGAGGGAGATCAGTGTTTCCCTCAGGTTCCCGTCGGCGGAAAGTGTCAGAAGGACCGCGATGGTACATCCCCCTCGAACTGCTCTATCATCAAGGAGACGCTGACGAGACGACAGACCAATGCCAGCCACCTCCGAACTCCAGGAATCTCGATTTCTATTTGAACAGCAACGGTTCCATCTGCCTCAACTTCGCATGCTAGTACGCCATCCATCCTCATCTCACCCGAACCCATGCAGGCTGATTGGATGGTCTAGCTACTCGAACCTTAGCATCACCGCGGACTGCATAATCGACAACACCGCTTATACGGCTTATGGCCAATCCGGCTCTGCGTACGCCTTCGTCATATCACGAGATAAGTACGCATCGCCGCTCTTTTCCACCGCCGCCAGCTAATGGTATCAGCTGTGCGCACGAATCATATTGCGACGGTTCGACCTTGAAGTGCTTAAGGACAAAAGCGCTAGGGGTGGCTTGTACTGGCAACAAAGAGTAGCTCTTCCCGCTTTCCTTGATAGGTTTCGGCTAATCGAGAGCTATCAGGTGCTTGTCATACAACTGTCAATCGAGCGGGAAATGCGGGAAGGCCGCGGATGAGCCGCTGCATCCGGGCACATACGCTTATATTCTGGTCGGACTTGGCATTACTGGGTGTACGTCAGACAATCGTTGCCTTGCTTGGCTTGGCTAAGACTACGCAGTGGTACTGGGCGTAATGGTCACTCTGTTCTTCACCCATAGGAAGTCGAGGAAGGAGAACCAGATCCGTCTCGAGCAGTACTATAACGAGCAGGTACGACTCATCCTCCTTTAAGCTGCTTGGGTCGGGCTGAAGAGCACAGATTGCATATCGTCAATCGATCCTGTCTATGTCGCACGCCAAGAACTCTCTCCTCTCCCTGCCGCCAAATACTGTGAGAACTCTGGTGATGTCTGTCGCGATCCATATTGATGAGTCCAGACACTGGATCTAGCTCGCCAGTCATTCCTGGCGGAAGATGCCTACGCCTACACGACGGCTTCCGATGGTCCCGGTCTCCTACCTCCCAATATGCGGCGCGAGAGCAGTGCTGCGTGGTCTGATGCGGGGGACAGCGATGCCTTGCTCATGCACGATAGCACTATGCAATTGCCGCAGAGGTCTAGATCTTAGCGATGTGGACAAACTTTTCGACGCATGAGGACAATGATGATGATATGCTAAGATGATATAGTCACCATGACGATGAGGCCGACGATGCTGATGCTGATGTATTATGCAAGGACGGCCAGCATCTCTCTGACCGTCGTGAACTTCTCCCGTTCCTTCCCACCACCTCTCCGTCTCGCCCTCTCCCTCTCTGCCTCGTCGATCCTTCCCCATCCAGCCAAATCAACCACCGAACCCTGCTTCCTCGCTACTTCCACCTCCTCCGGTAGTCCAGCCTCGGGCATCGTATTCAGCGGCGACGCAACGGACGCTGGGGGTGGAGTGGCGAAGTGGTCTTCCAAGATGAGGGATGAGAGGGAGTAAGCATCGTGCATCGTCGACGCGATGACTCCGACTGGACCTCTGGCTGCCCAGCCAGCGGCGTACATCCCCGACACCTGGACTCCGTCAGCGCAAGCTCGTTCAGGTACTTGGGAAGACAGGAACTCACGGCGATACCACCCTCCTCCACCACCCTTCCGCCCACATTGCGCACCCTCCCCCGTCCGATGTCGAATGGCAATTCCCATCCCTCCTCCCCCATACCCAGCGGCTCAGACCGATAGCCAACACTCTCAATCATCATATCCGCCTTCGTCGACACCCTCTTCCCAGTCGGCCGGGCGACAACAGCCGGTTTCGGGATACTTTGATCCTGCGAAGCCGGCGGGTCCGGAGGCGCCGGAGGTGGAGCGAGGAGGTCGTTGATCTCCCATTCCACTTCTCCTACTCGACCGGGCTGTTCAGTGGATGGGACGAACGCTGTAGGACTCTTGAGGAAGTCAAGTCGGAACTCCTTCGTCCCAGCTCCAGAAGTCGTTTTCTCCATAAGCCCGAGTAGCCGCTTCCTCATGCGATCACCCTCCACCATTCCCTTGGCCTGCTCCACGAGACCCGGATCCACCCCCGAGAAAGAAACGTCAGGAAGGTTGATCATCTCCCTAAACTCCTTCGGCGTGAACGCCACTTGTCCAGGACCTCTCCTGCCCACAGCTGTCACTCTTTTCACCTTGGATCGACTCAGTACCTCGAGCACCGACTCGGGTAGATCGGTGTGCGCTAACGAAGAAGCGGATTTCAAGAGGATACGAGCGACGTCGAGCGCGACGTTTCCATGTCCTATGATGGAGACATCCTCGACATCCTCCAAGTTTGGCGGAAGATGCGAGAATGCCGGATGTCCATTGTACCAGCTCACAAACGCCAACGCCGGGAATACACCCTTCAGGGGATTGGTGGACGAGGTCGAGCCTGAAACGGATGAGAGCGGATTCGAGAGGGAAGCACCGTAGGTGAGGAGGATGGTGTTGTAGTGCGTCCGTATGGAGGATAGTGGGAGGTGGAGAGCATCAGGGTAGGTGTATGAGGAGAGGGTGGTAAGTGGGGATGGGGAGGATGGGGTGGAGAGCGTAGAGGAGGGTTGGGTGCCAATGGAGATGTTGCCGAGGAAGGTGAAGCGGGGGTCGTGGGCGAGTTCGTCAAACTTGTGCTGGCAGTTCTGCATATGGCCCCAATGTTAGTGAATTGAATATGACGGGGGTGAAGATGAATAGCATGTACCTTGACCTCAGGATGATCCGGTGCGACGCCATATCGCACAAGACCGTATGGCGTAGGCAGCCGCTCATACATGTGTACCACGGCATCGCGGCCCTGAGGGAAGCTGGTTGGGAGGGAAGAGAGGATCCGCGAGGCGGAGTAGAAGCCGGATGGACCGGCACCGATGATCGCGAGTTTGAGGGGACGAGGCGAGGAAGTGGAGTGGTGCCGGACAAAGCAAAGAGGGTGAAGGGGACGTTGACATCGTGAGGATAGATAGCGCGAGGGGAGCATGATCGTGTCATGGGAGATGGATTGAGCGCAGTGCGAGAACGATACATGAGGGTCTATACAGTCGATACAAAGATACAAAGTCTGAAATCACGACATCGGTTCTGAGCGACAAGCCATGGATTGAGATGTGGTACAGATGATGCTTACTCGCAGGTTTCGTGAGCAGTCGGGTCTGTGTCGAGTGCGATCGGCCAAAACTCTTTAGAAGCCAGTCTGGGACCCACCGCTGCTACCTGACAGGTCTCGATTCTTGCGGATTGCAGCACAGCCCAACACCAATTGTCGAAACAAACCAAATCCGTTGTTGCTTGTGTGTTTCGGGCCATTTGCACCTACATCGCCGTCAATATATGGCAGGCCGTGCAGCTTGCGAATTGGCATTGATTACTATTCACCCCAAGATTGTAAATCTCCGCACAAATTGCTCTAGACTCAGAGTGGAAGTCGTTGTTAGCTTTATACAGAGCGTCGATGCAAAAGGGCAAAAGAGTGATGAAGGCGCTGGCGAATCCAATGACGGGAGCTCAGAAAGAAGGGTCATTCGACATGATGAAGAATCGCGAGGAGGAGAATGACTTAGGTCCATCCTTGTTTGCGTATACATGGCTGGCTCGCCGGCGTTTCGGGAATTTTCCATCACATATAGCACACGTCATTTGCTCGACAATTTCTCTTACGGCTTGTTTTAGCAATGCATATCGTATATCCCTGCGACATGACCGTGACGCAAACATGCTGCGCCGCGCGTAATCCTCAGTCCTCCCAGTCCAAATATACCGCTGCAACAATTGCTCCTACCAGAAGTCCAATCCCGTAATCACGTAACTAATGCATTAATGGTGATGCTGCTTTGCTTGGTGTCTCTTCAATGCGTCCATCCTGCAATACACGTGAGCGCCCGAACCGTTCCCACCAGCTCTGCGAGCTGCAGACGATCAGATGACTCACCTCGTGAAGCTCTCCTGACACTGAGCACACGTGACCTTCGGCTTATCCTTGATCGTCCTCCATAATACAGCCTTGTCCTCGGTGAGCTTGCCATCGTAGACCAGCTCGCCTTCGCGTCGGGCGTGTCGCGCCATGTGTCGGGGTAGATCGTACTTGCGCGTGAAGAAATCTTGACACCGATTATACGGCTGAGATAGTTATCAGCTGACATGCGACATGCGACAGAGGAGTTAAGGAGGACTCACCGGTAGAGGGTTGACATATTCGCATTGCACACCGACGCCAGGAGCACCAGCACTCGCCCGCCTTCCACCTTCCCCGTCTCGTCCCGAGCCATTGGGAGACTCGCCAGACTTTCGTCCTTTCTTCGACCCAGTTGCCTTGCCTGACGTGGAGCCTCCTCCTGTGCCCGTACCCGTGCCAGTAGCGGTACTGACCCTTGCACGTCCACCTTTCTTTCCCCCAGATCGTCCACGGCCAGTTGCACGGCCTTGTGGTTTCCCGCTGCCACCGTATTCGCTATCGTCGCCGCTGGGGATCTCCCCAGCCTCTTCCGAAGCCGAACCCGATTGATAGTCCGAGCCATGATCCACTTCCATGGGTGAATCACCGTTATATTCAACGTCTCGCAACGAAGGGTCAACTTCCTCGAGCATATCGCTCCGCCGTCGCTTCTTTGGTGGCGGTGGGGGCATGCTCTTCTCCTCCTTCGCCCTCGTCTGTTCTTCCCCAGCTTTTCCCGGTTTGCCGCTGGGGATACCACTCGTCCGCCATTGTGCGACGGCTTCAGCACCTGCTTTCCGCTTGCCCTTGCTGTCGACTGGATCCTCGTACGGTGAGTCTGGCGTCACGACTCTGTGTGTCGCCGCGGCCTGCCAGAGAAGGTCGAGACCGCTCTGCGCGGACTGCGACGATGTCGATGGACTGCGATCCCGACCATGCCCGACGGTAGCTTCGTCGTCATCTTCGTCGGCTGAAGCAGTGGGAGGGAGACCGACGGGAAGTGCGCTGGTGTGTTGTCGTAGGCCACTGGGCGTCTGAGCGGTAGCGCCAAGTGGACGGCTTTGCTGATGAGGGAGTGAAGGTGGTCGAGGTTCGTGTCCGGTCACGTTGGCCAATACGGCGGATGACCTTCTTGGCGAGTTGACTCCCCGGCCTGTCGTGAGTGGTGGAGCCATTCTTCCCGGACTTCGCCCAGGAGTACCTCGTTGCTGCTGCTGGAACACGACGGTCGGGCTGCTAAGATGAGGTGATTGAGGGAATGGGTGACCAGTGGTCGGGGAGATGATGTTAGGTAGGTTAACCCATTCGATGGAGGGGACGCAAAGATCTGACTCTTCCGACGATGTGGAAGCTTCAGTCGCGGTGGACGAGGTGGAGGACTGCCGAGTGACCAAGTGATCCGAAATTCTAGAATCACTGCGCGCTTGCGGCTTGACGAAATTGGCATACCCTCGAGGAAGTTGGAAAGGGTTGTCCGGTGGAGGAAGACCGGGAGTTGGTGGGCCCTGAAAGACAGTGGCTGTCCCGTTGAGCTGCTTGATCGCCTCATCTGCCGCCGCGACGACCGCAGCAGCATATTCGGACATCTGCGCCTCGGTCGGATCATATGGGGGTGCACCATTCGTGGCGTGTGCGCTCTCCTCCGGACCGTCGGTATCCAAAGGAAATCCCTCAGAGCCGTACGCCGAGCCGAGATGGGAGGGAGGAACGGGATGAGGGTTGCCGGACGTGGTGGAAGAATCGGTGGAAGAAGATAATGATCGATCGTGGCCGGCAGCATCCGTAGCAAGGCCATTCGCATCCTGCATTGGTCCGCCGGGCAATGCTCCTGGGTCCTGCAAAGGCGATTGCACCTGCAATCCATCCATGTCCGAGACCAGCTCCTGCGCTTTGCCATCGCCTGTGAGCACCTCAGGATCAGGCTTCAAGGCAGCTACTCTAGCCTTCGGTGTCCTGACTCCTCTGGAGGAAGGTGACAGCGGAATGGTGGAAGATGTGGGAGTAGCAAGGTTCGCCGAAGCGGAAGCTGATGTTGAGCTGTTCGATCCTTGCGAGAGCACCCGTTTGAGCAGCTGTCCTCGAGCCGACGACGTGGGCGTAGCCTCATCGGATGATAAGTCGACGTCGAGGGGTGCAGTGGTGACGGCTCCGCTCATCGGGACATAAGCTTTGTAGTCGGGTTTTTGCCGATGGGGTCGGATGGGGGAGGTAGTGGTAGTCATGTCCCGGCAGGGGTTTAGGGGAAAGCCGGGGACTGTGATAGCCGACCTTGATCCGAATCAGCATCCACAGAACTGATTGTCTTTACTTTTTGGCTCGGTATGCGGATGCCCACATCTTCGGCTCAAACTCACTTCTCGGTTAAAGGCGATGCTGAAGGACGATCCCCGTGTGAAAGATGAGCGAGATCGAGAAAAACGACCTGTTTGGCAATTGAGGATGACCAAAAGGAGGTCCGGGAAATGTTATCGACTACTCATAGCAGATGAGGCGGGAGGAAGCAATCAAGAGAGGATGGATAGGCAAGAATGGTCATGTACTCGTTTTGGTGGGCTCTGACGTGGGGCTTTGTTCTCGGTGGCGACATATTTTAGTGGCGAAGGTCCGGGCCGACGCCTATCCAGTCTTTTACTGCTGATGTTGCTGCAAAAGGCGTGCATCTCCTCTTGGTTTACCGAACCATTCTCTCAATACCGTCAAATTGCTCTTCAACATCCCCGTCTTGTACTGGCATAAGCTTGACCGACATGATACCTCGCCTCGCGAACCGACTTTCAAGCGTTCAAACGAGACGCATTCTCCCTCATCGAGTCGCTCAACCGCATGCATGGACCACCCACCTCCCCCTCATCCCCCGCCCTCGCCTCATCGCCTTCTACTCCTCCCTCGAGACCTCCAGACCCGAAGCCCAACACCTCCGCCAAGAGATCGACGACTTCTTCGCCGGCTACGGCTCTGAGACCCCAAACCCACTTCCCCCACCACCCGCGCTTCCCCACACAGCCAGCCCCTCACCCTTCGCGACCGATTTCCATCCATGGCTCCGACCCAGCGATAGAATCGCCGAGGACGTCGACGTAGATGTGAACGAGCCTCCAGTACCGCTCGAGCCTCCGCCCTTCGTTAGCTCCATTCGCATCGTTCAGAGGTTGCTGGAGGAGCATGAGTTTCTAAATAGTCAGCAGATATGGGGGATCGCGACAGACGGGTGTAAGCCGATTTTACGGGCCGCACATGTCATACAGCCGGATGGACGGATAAAGATGAAGAAGGTTGCGACGATGAGGGAGGAGAGGCGGGCTTGGATCCCGCCTGCTACTGCGCCACTGCCAGATCATCCGTTCCAGAGTATGAAGTGAGTGGTATCTGATCCCAAACTGATTGGGCTGATGCGGTCATGCCCAGCTTCCTTAAAAACACCGTCCTCGCCTCGCTTGAATCACAAGGTCTCGTTCACAAGGCTCAACGCGGTCGACCGCTCGCAACCGATGCAGAGCGAGACGAAGCGATCCGTCAAGCGACCAAAGAAACTCGTCGAGCGGAACGGAACGCCGTGAAGAACTTCAAACCTGCGCCTGCACCAAAAGAGCCCGCCACCACGATCTCCGAGTATGGCTGGCGACTCGGTCCCGATGCACGTAGCATCCAAGCCGGAGACGCTGAGGCGTCCTGGGGTCGAGATGCTGGGAGGTGGGCTCGGGCTGAACGGATGGAGGAGCAGTTCTATCGGAACAAGTTTCGGGATATGGAGGCTACTGCCGAGAGGCAGCGCGCTCGGAGAGCAGCTTACAAGAGGGAGAAGGAGAGGTTCAAGGCTGTGAAGCTGGAGGATGAGCGTTTGGGTCGATCAGCGGATGTCAAGAGGGAGAAGATGAGGTTGGACGCGTTGGAGAAGATCCAGAATTACGCGAGGATCACCGGGGAGGACGTTAGTGATTGGTATGAGGAGTTGGGGCAGGGACCGGTGGAGGACGTGGCGGAGCTGAAGAAATTGATGGCTCGGGAGTATGGGGAGATGAAGCGGGCAAAAGTCCTTCGTCGTTAGCGGGAGAGCATTGTAGGATTGCATGGGTCGTGATAGCATTATGCACCGTTGAGCTTCGTCTTTTGTTTCGCCTTGCCCGTCCCCGCTTCTCGCCGCTTCTTCAACATCTCCATCCTCTGCTTCAGCGCCGTCACGCGCGAATCCGCGTCCTCCCTGATGAGTTCCATACATTGATCCCAAACACCGTTGATGAAGGGAGAGGAACCCACTGCGCCCGCTCCTCCTCCTCCAACCGACCCATGATCTCCTCCCTCTCCTCCCTGGTAACCCTTTCCTGTCGTTCCGCCTCACTCTCCTCAGGCTCAGGTTCCGGTTCCGGCTCGTCCTCCCCCTTTTGAGGCTCAACTATATTCCGTATAGGTCCAGCTTCGTAAGACGCGACTCCTGTGATTTCGGCTCGGCGGGAGGGGACAGCTCGTCTCGGTGCGGCCGGCACAGCGCCCTGAGCTGGCTGTATTGGATCGATGATCGGAGTGTCGTCTGTTAGGGAGGCGAAGAAGTCATCTAACTCTGCATCCCCGGTCTTCGCCGCGGGAGCACGCGCTACTGTCGACGTTGAAGGTCCAGCTTCGTCCTCTTCATCCCCCTCCTCGTCGACCTCCGCCGGTCGATTTCCAGCCGAGAAGAATCCCGCTGGCAGCAAACTCGGTCCTCTTCCTCCTCCTCCTCTTCCTCCTCCATCTCCCTCGCCATCATCCTCGGCTTCCTCATCCTTCAGCCGTGCGCGCTTCGCACCCCCATCCAACCCCTCCTCCGCAGGTCGTTTGGCGGCTGCTTTCCCCAGACTCGCTTTCTCCCGCGCCACACTCGTTCGATGCTGTTTCGTGAGCAGGTGCGCATCCCACTGCTTCACTGGATCCCTCAGTCAGCTGAGATGCGAAGGTGTGAGAAGAGGAGAGGACGGAGAGGGGGACAAACCTGGGACAGCGCAGATTGAGCACCGGAGTATACCTGAGGCAGTGTAGGTCGCGTAAGGGTGATCGATACGTGCGGCGGCCTTCTTGGCGCGGAGGAGGGAGCGGGCGTCCATCTTGAGATAGGGGAGGTGAGAGCGGTTGAGGGAACGGAGGGATAGAGAGTTGAGCTTTTGATGCCGTGATTGATGACTTTGCTTTGTCCTTGATTTTGGAATCCAATCACTATGCATGACTTTGTCAAGAACGGCCGAGCTCGGCTATTATGCACTTCATCAAAGCCTTGTGTCTTTTCGTCCTCGTCGGGGTCTCAACGGTCATCGCCGACACCGAGATCCGTACATTCCACTTCCCCCTCAACAGTCCTCCCAATAAGACACCACGAGACCTAAATTTCACCTCGTAAGTCTCCTTCCACTTCTCCCCTGCCACCTTGCTCATAACGTTGCTGGACCCCAGCTTGAGCGCCTCCATCCGCCAGCTCGAAATGACCATCTCGTCCTTCGAGCCTCAACGATGGGTGATACTCGACTGCTCCGAGCTCAGTTGGGGGTACACGGCATGGACCGTCCGGCTCTCATGGCCTGGCTCCGTGAGTCCATGCTTACTACTACCCAAGCTGATAGAGACAGTCCCCGACCGCCTTCGATATGACGGTCCATCCATACCGGGCGAGGGGTGCGATGCTGCATATATCCTCTCGAGCTCTTTCTCCGGGATTCCCTCATCCGCTGCTTGAGCGATTTGGTCGATACCTCCCATCAACGTCCACGGAGTCAACAGCGCCTGGCGAGTTCAGTACGAGATTTCATCTCGTTCTCGAGCCGCTCGTGCTCTCCGTCCTACCAATGACAGCCGTCCCGGCTCTCGCTCTTATCGTCATCTTCGGCGTTGGCGCCGGCCTCACCGTACCCACTATCATCCGCCTTCTCGAACGGGCCGCATTTTCAACACATGGCAAGGTGGACTGAAATACATCGTGCAACTACTGAACCCTCGGGGTCACAGAACGACTGCCGCCTCGACACCCTCCATCTCCAGCGCTTCCTCCTTAGTTACCGGGAGCATGACAGCACTGGGCAAACCCAAGCTCGACCGGCGAATTTGGTTGGCCCGAGATTCACGATCTGCGATGATCGGCCAGAAATCCTCCTCGTCCGTCAACGTAAACTATGGAGATCCCTCATCAGCTTTGACATCAGGACAAGAGGCACGACGGACCTCGGATTTGTACTCGACCACCGGAGGGAGGGGCATGCCGAAGGGCGCGACAAGTCCTAATCTGGAGCTGGATCGCGTCTTTTCGTGCGCTATGAGCCGTCCGGGACGAGGTGCGGCGACCTTCTCACGGGAAGCATCGGTCTCGGCGAGGGCGGACTGACGCCGCGAGGCGGCTTCGACGAGGACAGGCAGGCCGGAAATTGTGACTGGAGCCGAGGAACGGGAGTGATGCCGCATACTTTCTTCCGGGTCCATTGAGCTGTCTGGAATATGCGAATGTGATATGTGATGGTTTGATGGTAGCTCCACATGGCGTGCAGAAGCGGATGAACGCCTTCGCTGAGGTTGGGAAGGCGTTTCTTTCCCCTCGCCCTCATACGGCGTCTCACGCTGTCGCTTCTTCGCCGAACCGTGTCTCACGAGTTCACCGTATGGTCCTGAGCTCGATGAACGAGGAGCTGATGGCGTGGATACTCTCCGTGAAGACGAGCTCGCCGGATCTCTCAAAGCGGCGACCCTCGCATTCACTACCAGCGGGGCAGGCGAGTCCTCCAGTTCAGGCGAGCGACTAGCTCTTGACGGTGTCGAGTTCCTGCTTCCGATAGCCTTCTGCCTGACCAAGCCATCACTCAGCACGTAAGACAGGATAGACGTCTAAGAGCTTACTTCTTCTCCACAGGCAACAGCTGATCATACCTCATCATCACCTCCAGCCCCTCACTGACCAGACGATGCCGCAGCCAGTCCATCCCAACATCCTTAAGTTTCGCTCGTCCATCCGTCCACGCCTCTCCGCGGCTCAGGACAGCAGCGAGGATAGCTGACCAAGCGGGGATCGACATGTTGCGAAGCAGGTCGATTCGGGATCGCAATTTGAAGCGCTCGTGTACGAGTTTCTCCTTTTCGCGGATCCGTTGACGGCGCTCGAAGACTTCGTATTTCTTGTGAAGAGCAATATAGTATGCGTCGGACGTGTCCTCGGTAGGCTGGTCATACTTAGCCATGTGTTTCTTAGCCCTGATGAGCGGCATGACCCACCTCATCCTTTCGCAGGCGCTTGACTGGGCTCATCCTCGGGCCCCGTCCAGAAAGCTCGAGCTCCTCCTTTGCCTCCTCCTTGTCATCTTCTCCAGGCTTCACAAATACCCACGAAGGCGTCTCTATCCTTTCCTTGTCCTCTACCGACGCAAGGACTGCTCGTGGCGCGGTGCTCGGTACCAAATGATGTCGCGAGCGCGTTGGGCTGACAGTAACGGACGAAGGAGCAGGTCGGGCGGACTCCATCTGGAAGGTGGGCGGGTGGACGAGGGATAGCGGTAGTGTTGTGATGTGCATGACGAGGTCGTCGGGCGGACTAGTACATGGTGCTCCTAGCGCACATCAGCTCGTCAATACGCAGTGTCTTGAAGGAGACCAGGACCCACCCCACCGCTCTAGCCAATCAAAGACCATCTCCTCCAAATCCCTAACAGCCTCTGACCCACCTCCAGCCGCCCTCCGCATCCTAGCGGGTAAAACCCGTCTCTCAGGCGCAGAAACTCGGGCTTTCCCCTTCCTTGAGGCGCTAGGACTGGCCACACTGCTCGAGCTCTGTGCAGGTGGGGTGGAGGGAATCGCTAGTGGGTTGGGACCGAATCCGGAGCTTGCAGGGGGGTCGTCGTGAATGATAGTGCGCTTCGGGGGAAACGGGAGGGGAGAGCGGTGGGGGACGGGCTTATAGGAGCGAAGACGCTTTGTGAGAGATTGTATGACGGTGGGAGATGGATGGGAGCGGGTTGAGCGGGTCGTTGATAGTAAGGAGGACCGGCGGGTGAGGGGTATGGTCGAAGCCATCTTGAGTGTGGGGAATCAGAGGTCGGGTATCAAGAGTTCGAGGGAGGTTCGTGGGCTCATGGAAAACATGGCGCATACATGGGACTTGGCCTGCCGGGACAGGACCTTGAGGCAGGAAAACCAAGCGAGGAGAGGTGGGCAAGGGGAATCCATTGAGGTCCTGCTCTTTGCAAGCCGCTCAGTCGCTGTGTCGAGAGTTGCGGGTTCTGAATTGGGGAGAAAGCTGAAACACGATGCAGGGCGGCGGTCGCCGAGATGATCAGCGAAAAGACCTCGGTCAATATCTCTTTATCATCCCAGTTTCCATTTTCAGACGATCAGCAGGTCTCCTAAACCCGAAGCTCCGGAGATGGTGTGAAGGTTTACAGAGATGATCTCGCGACTGCCGCGATCGATGCCCCTGGCGCACCTACCGATCCGGACATTTCACTTTAGAACCATCCCATTCCCGTCTCTTTCTTACGTTACTCCTTCCTCTTCCACTTCAAGCCCTCGCGTCGACCAGTCTCAACTTCGACGAGTAATGTCATCAGGCTTCCACACTTCGTCTCAACAATACGTGGCCGACCAATCAGGCGAAGCGAGCGTCTCTTCACACATCCCGATCAGGTCGGCCCCCTCTCATCTGGACGATCCCCGCTGAGTCATGTACAGAGAATTAACATCCGCCGAATACGAACACGCCGCCGACACCTCCATGGACATGCTGCACGAGAACCTCGAGATCTTAGTCGAGCAATACGGGCCCGACGAATGGGAGGTCGAATACAGCGTGTGTTCCTTCCTCTCTCTCAAACCCACCCTCAAGCTTACCTCATCCTGATTGGATGGGAGTCCGGGGTGATGACACTCCACATCCCACCACAGGGGACATTCGTGATCAACAAACAACCTCCAAACCAACAGATCTGGATCTCTTCCCCATTCTCGGGACCGGCGCGGTTCGGCTACTCGCCGGATGGGAGTTGGGTGCATCATCGCAAGCAGGCGATCAGTCTTGGTGGGCTGTTGGACCGGGAGTTGAAGGAGTTGGTGGGGCAGGCGGGGTCGGAATGGGAGGGGACGGGATTGAGATGATTGGGGTGCATGGGGAGAGGAGAGCATATGCACATATGCAAAGGTTTACCGTGGGTGGAGGAAAGTCATAAGGTTGACGACTTCAGATCAATCATATATGGGACCACCTCAAGTTGGTCAGCGCTCCGCTCAATCGAGCTCGTTTCTCCCGTTCCAGCCTCAACGCTCGGTCGTCCAATGCGCTTCCGTCAACCAACCACCTGTTCCAAGTCCTCCGTAACATACAGCTGATCCTTCCCGTTCCGACTCCGTCAAGGTCTTCAATCGTCCTCACACGCTCTCCGCGCCCGACTTCCTGACCCGAACCCTCACTAGCCTACCATCAGCTCTCGGTCTTAGGAGTTGAGCATTGACACACGGGCCTGCGGGGGTGCTCTATCCCCGCAGAAGCTGGTCTTCGTAAGATGCAGCAACAGCTTATCTTTCCGTGCCTAATCACCGCTCAGCGCGACTCATCTTACCACGTGCAGAGAGGGACTCGCAAAAGTCGTTTTGCAGACTGGACAGCAGTATGGTCTATCCGAAGCTGAGGCTATCAGCTTGTCTCTCCCACATGATCATCTGGGAGACAAGACATACTATGCTGACTCCTTGTGTGGCGCTGATGTCACCTGTTCAGCAGGACCATGGCCTACGAAGAACAAGCTTACCATAAGATCGTTTCGCCTGGTAAAGCCTGCTTCGCAGTCGGGGCACGGGAATCGGCGGCCGGGGCTCATCTGCTCGCAAAGTATCAGCTCGCTGTATAACGAATTTGCATTTTGGCTCGCTCACCTTCTGACGTTTGGCCTTTGCGTCCTTCTCCGCAGTTGAGCGCCTCCACACCGAGGTGTAATTGGTGTCATTTTGAGGAAGTGACACTGTCCTCTCTTCCGCCAGACACGGGTACGAATCTATTGTGTGGCCGGACACGGGCGTATTCTGCTCGGTCCCGTTCCCGACGAGCGGCAAGACGGCCAAAATCGCTCGCTCAGTGACACTCGATGCCATACTCCCGTCAGGAAGCCCCCCTTCAACCTCAGCATCCCTGAACCACCAACCAGGCGCGTTCGCGTCCACCTCAATCCAATCAAAAGCGTCCGCCCGTGCCGAATATCGCTGTACGGGATCCCGTCCGTCATCCTCGGACTCTTCCAAGTCTGCTGCTTGCGTACCGCACATGGCTGAGCTCCATCCCATGATCCGAGGGACGGCATCATCAACTTTCGGCGGCAACGGTCGGTCTTCCGGCGGGACCCAACCGGTAATTCTGGGAGGGATGGTCATACGCGCGGTATTAGAGGCGAGACGAGGTGGCGAGGGGAGCGCTTCGAGCGCAAGGGCGATGTTTGGCTGAGAGGAGGACTGTGAGAAGGAGTCGGGGACGGGTGGCGGAAGAAGGAGGCGGTGTGTGGGCGGGGGAATGGGGCGGACGATCGACTGCCCGTGGACGGCTTGGGGAGACCGGTCGACGAGCTGGAATGTCGGGGATCGATCGATTGTCAATTGTCTTCCGCTCGAGCTGTCGCCGTCGAGAGGTGTGATTACGCTCCAAGGGATTGGTACATCGCTTCGATAGCCAGGAAGTCCTCGCATTGAGGTGGTTCCGAGATCTGGTGCGGTTGGGCATGCGGAGGGCAAGAGGTAGGTGAAGTTGAAGGAAGTGTGCGGCAGCATCAAACCGTGATGAGGTGTGACGATCATAGTCTGTCGAGGCGAAGATATGGAAGTCGTTTTTTGGTCCACAGACATGCCTGGAGATACCATGTGAGCCAGCGGAGGAAGGGGGACGTGAGTGAACAACATTGAGCCTGCGAGTTCCGAAGGTTCAGTGTCACGCGACATCAACGAGGTCGACATCGTTGGCAGATGAGGGAAAAGATTGAATTGCCATGGGTGGATGTCAGGAGGGATCCCATAGCCACCCGGAGGCAACATTGATGGCGAGGAGCGAGCTGATATTGGTCTGGCGTTTATGAGTGATGTGGGGAGCGCAAGCAAGCTGAAGGTATCTCGCAAGACTGGCCCTGCACCTCCATCCGAGACAAGGAATTGTCGGTTAGCCAATCAAGATGATCGTACGGAAGAGATGGGAGAGATAGGCTGATATAAACACAATCACCGGCCATCAGGGTTGCGGCAACGCATCACGAGTCGGTGCACCAAAGGATGTCTGTGCGGGGCGAGGAAAAGATCGGCGAGGTGGCCGTGATGTGGCAGGAGATGTCCGTGCCTACTGCCACACCGTCTCTGGGCACCGACAGACTTCCAGCAGATCGGTCCTTTTCATCTGGATTGCACGATTTTTAGGTAAGAATCATACAACAAGGACGCCATACAGGTGGAGAATGAGATTGCGAAGGCATGATCAGCGAGTTGGACATGAGAGACGGTAGCTTTGGAAGTCTCGCTTCTATTCGAGTTCAATCCGACATGGAGCAATGCAAATGCGAACGAGTCTGTCGAGAAGGCCCGCGAGTATACCTGACCTGGGTCTCTCATTTGATTGCGCCTCCACCGTGGTTCACTACCAGTTAACGACGACCTCTGCTCCTCAGAGACGGAGATTCCGCCAAATTCCATCAATAGCCGCATAGCCGCGCTTTCCCTGATATCGGCATACTTGAAATCGATGAATCGGCACTTTGGACCGGTTTCAGATAGCTGCCGTGAAACGTCTCAGAAGCTTACGTACCCCTGAACCTTTCCTCTAATGTTGAAGGCGTAGAGTCTTATTGTAGCATCTTCACTACAGGTGCTCGAATCTCACTCAATAGCTAACCCCAGGTCGAGGACTTCCCACGTCCAGGGGCAGTGAGAGATTCCTCTCAAATCGTTCATAAAAGGCGATCGAAATTACTAATACTCACAGCCCGACCTACATTCTTTTGCATGACATCCGATTCTTTTACCTTGTATATGACGATATCTGTACTCTCACCGCTTCGACCAGCTCGCACGGCTCCACACACCTGCCCTACGACGACGTATCCCAACGACACATCGGACAGCCATCATGCTCCTCATCCTCGCCTCGCTCGTCTTCGCCGTAACATCTCCCTGCTACCCAGTACCGAGTCTAAGGACCGAGTCCGAAACCTCTGAAGATGACAATGTACCTCAGTGCCCCAATCTAGAACGAAGGAAGGATTCCTGGGCTTCTGTTTCGGAGAGTAGGAGAGGGAGGGCGGATAGTTCATTGGAAGAGGACTCGGTGGGAGATAGGAGGAGTCGACCGACTATACCCTTTTCCACGGTAGGTCGACCTAGTGTCTATGTGACGCCCCTGGGGAGCTGATTGGCCTCGTTCCAGGAGGAACGCAAAGCTCCATCTTCAATGAGACCGAGACGGCGATGCTCACCCATGCCTTCTCCACCGACATCTTCCCGGACGAACGACTCGAACCCTCGGTTTCCGGATCTCAGCTGAGCTGTTCCATGTGAGAGGGGGTCAGGAGATGTAGGTGATGTTTCCCATAGATACTAGATTTCGATGAGCACGACGGAGCCGGTCTCCTCTTTGTCTCTTTGTAGCGATAATTCTGGTACGTGCTATGCTTATGTACATCACCCCTTGTCGCGCTGCTTCTATGAACAGGCTGAGACTCTGGTGGCTAAAGTCCTAGCTCCTCTGTCCATCATGATCTCGAGCCTCTCATACTCGCCTGGATCATATCCCGCAGTCCCTCGATTCTGCCTATGATCCTAGACGAATGCGCCAACAAGACCAGCCCACGAAGGAAAGGTCGCCAAACCTCCTCAGCAGGTAGCGGGAAATCTGCTCTTGATAAGCAAGGACAGTGCAGTGACACTCATGAGACCTACCGACGGGGCGAGGGATGCTCGTCCGGATCAGGGAGAAGAATCTATCTCTGATGACCGTCTTCGTCGAGCAAAGGGATCGGAGTCCCTCCTCGCCACCTGCAGAGCGTTTCGTGTCAAACAGAAGGGGTCAGTCATACGGAAAGACTTACCGAAGCGACCGTGTCCGCTAGCTTTGACCCCGCCGAACGGACTCGCCTGGTTCAGATAGAAAACTCCCTTCAGAATGTCAGCACTGAGGTCGCGTCTTTTCGTCACTCACAAAGCTTTACTGAAGTCAGCAGTTGCGTGCACAATACACTACGAGCTGCACTTACTCGTTCATCGACACCATCCCGCACTGCAACTTCGCCGCAACCCTCTCACATTCCACCCTGTCCGCCCCATAGACGCCAGCTCCTAGCCCGAAACGACTCTCATTCAGCCATCTCACCGCTTCATCCACCTCATCATAGCATACGACAGTCATGACTGGTGCGAACAGCTCTTCCTGCGCTATGTCCATTTCCATGGTGACATCCACGATCAGCGTCGGCTCAAAGTATGCTCCTTCCAGGTGATTGGGATGATGGAACTGGCTTCCGCCAGCGAGTATGCGTGCTCCTGCTCGTTCAGCGGAGGAGATGAGTTCTTCGAGCCGAGAGATCGGGCCATGGGAGATGAGTGAGCCGACGTCAATACCCGGCCGCAGGGACTGAATTCGAGGCTGTACGAGGGAGATAAATTTGTCGAGGAGAGATCGGGGTAGCAGGATGAGCTCGATGCCGATGCAATTTTGGCCGGCCTACTTGTCAGCCAGTATTACCAAGGATCAGCTTACAGACTGGCTGCGACGGAGGCTTTGTCAGCTCGGTTGCCGAAGCGAGAAGAAGCACTTACAAGACACCTCTCAGCAGCGTGGCGAAGAAGTCGAGATCGGCCGAAGGCAGGATGAACGCTGGATCCTTCCCTCCCAGCTCAATGCACGTTGGCACCATGATCTCAGCAGCTGCCACTGCGACCTGCTTGCTCAGCTATACACGCGACTGCGAACATGACCTCTCACCTTCCGTCCCACAGGCTCGCTGCCAATGACTAATCGGATCAGCGTCCACCGAACGGCTCTCACGTACAGGTGATGTGCTTGACCATCCTACTCCTCGTTACGGTCTCCGCCACATCCGGTAAACAGATGACGAGCTGTACGACCTCCTCATCCAGCCCGCAAGCTCTCAGACACGCTCTCACTCCACCGAAGAACCACTTCGAGGACCACGCGACCTGCTCGGAGCACTTTACGACGATGGTGTCGCCCGCAAATAACGATGCGAGGATGGGCGAGAGGAGGTTGTGGAAGGAGTAATTCCATGAAACGAGGGCGAGGGTGGTACTTAGGGGTTCGTAGTGGACCTGACGGGGTTAGTCGAGGGACATATTGGGGATGGCGGAGCGGACAGTGGAGATCTTGTGCAGGAGAAGGAGGTTTCCTGGTCGTCTCTGCGGTTCGAGGACCTTCTCGCCATGCTTCAACAGCCTGTCGAGATACAATTGAGCAGTTTCAAGGGAAGATCGAAACGTACCAGTCAATTTTCGCGAGCGTCGTAAGGATCTCGCCAAATACTGCATCTACACCTGCCCACCTCTTATCAGCAGATACTCCCACGCCCCTGGTGAAGCTCACCAGTCTTCCCCGTATCCCGACAAGCGACCCGTACAATCCCCTCCATATCCCTCATGATCCACACCTTCAAGCTCCTCAAGAACAACTCCCTCTGCGAGAAGCTCGTCTCCGCCCATCTCGGGAAAGCGTCGTGTGCGCGCTTGATCTGAGAGGCGACTTCGTCTGCTGCAAGGAGGGGCATGGTCGTGAGGTGGTACTACTCAAATCAGCTG
>JAABUK010002509.1_pt1 | contig 32787 bp, 42 predicted proteins | sample 5559141 | NCBI WGS metagenome assembly JAABUK01 (sample SAMN10711869, study PRJNA513367) | rock metagenome | isolation source: Antarctica rocks | place: Antarctica: Victoria Land, Pudding Butte nord | collected 2016-01-03 | reverse complement strand
TCAGAGTTTCTTCTAGATTGATGCTTTAGACAGATGCACCTTTTCTGGCTAGACGACGTACTTGAGGACTCCTATTGTTAAGTCAGCTGGGTGAGCTCCAGATGGCAAGATATTGGAGACACTCTGACCCTACAATTCAGACTTTCTTCTAGATTGATGCATTAGACAGATGCATGCACCTTTTCTGGCTCGACAACGTACTTGAGGACTCCTATTGTTGAAATGAGGGAGATGCATCTTTTCTGGTTGGACATCTTTTACTTGCTAGCGTCGTGTCACCTTGATGGCCAATGTGACTGGTGATGGCACATACTTTCCTTCATATTGATGCATTAGGCAGATGCGTCTTTTCTTGTTGGACAACTTTTGCTTGCTTTTGTCATGGCGCCTTCATATACATTTGATTTGTGGGGTGCCTCTTGACGTTTTTCCTAGGGGTGATTGCAGGTTTGGATTTTGCCCTCTCATGGGGATGGTCCATATGCACTCATGAGCAAGTAGACATGTTTTTTTTTTTTTGTTTTGATTACTTTGTTTTCTTCCATGATGTGCTTTAGCACTTTCATGACACATCTTTCTGGAGTACCCTTCCTGTGGACTGAGCGCCTTGTCATCTTGAGAAGGCCGGTGTTTCACACATCTTACATTTGTCTGGTATCTTTGTTAGCACCAGCTGGCATAGAGTGGACATTTTACTTGCCTTGGACTGATCGTTTAGGAATTATTTTCTAGGCCGGTGTTCGGGCACAAACCAGGTTCGTTCGGTACCTCCATCATCTGACGGAGGGTGGACAATTCCCCTGAACCCCAAAAAAAAAAAAAAAACACACATCTCAGGGGACACTGCAGCGTCAGGAAAGTCCGGGGGCTCCGGCAAAGACTCTGCTGGCAGCATGGGTGTTTCAGCAAGCGTTGGCCCAGCGGCAAGGGCGGGGTCTGCCACCGCTGCAGGCACAGCTGAGGTTGATGGACTATCTGTAGCTTGCATAAAGGCTTTTGCTGGGGTGAGCAGAGAGCCTGAGCTGACTTGAGCAGCAGACTTGGACTGCTGTGGATCCAGATCCATAAGAATTGGCGCTGACTGGCCCAACCCAGCCGTGTCACGCTGACCCCCAAGATCCAGGGTCAAGGGGGCGCCCCAAAGCCAATCTGTTTGGAGGAGCACTATATCAACTGAGGCAGCAGGGTGGACAGCAGCATGTAAGGCCTGCTGTTGCTGCTGCTGTTGCTGCTGATTTGCTTGCTTCAAAGCTGCCTTTTGAATCCTTGCTTTTGTCTTCTGCCTGCGTTTGGTTCTGGGCAACAGTGAGGAGGCTGGCGTTGACTCTGCCTGCTGTTGCACAAGATTGAGCCCATGCTGGTACAAATGCGCCTTGGCTAGGATGCTGGGCTGGACTGACATTGAGAGCTGCTGCCCGAAGCAAGTGAAGGCTGATGGCAGTCTGGCCAGCTTAGCAACTGACACAGGGGCTCTGAGCTCCGCTGTGCCCACGTCTGTGCGGCACCAGGTGGGGATGGCAGCAGCAATGTCACCTGAGGCATCACCCCCATCCTCTGACACCTCACTGTACTCAGGCCCAAACTGAAAGTGCTTCAGCAAGCAGTCCATCAGCCCATGGACGTGCCTTACAGCCTTTCTAATGACTAGCCGATGGTTGTTTGGCCACTTGTGGCTCTGCTTTTGGCATATGTCATTAGTTAGCTTGCTTTGACCTGTTTGGCATGTATGTCTGACATGTTGAGCCTGACCATTGCTTTCTAGGTGTACATTTTGATTTGACCTATGGTGTTTATGCTATAGGGTCCTGTCATTCTGAGTGCCTTGTTTTGGCAATACCTAGTTTCTTTAGCTCGTTGGTATGGCACTTGGCTGGGATGTGCTTTGTGCAAGGTTGCCAGCCTTGAATGGTGTTGTTGCTGCTTACGTGGCCTTCTCTGTGACAGCTCTGATACAGACGATGCTTTATGGATGGTGATCATCCTTCTCTATCAAGATGTGTTGTTAGCTTCAGCTTCATGGTATGCAGTGGACATCACATTTCTTTGAGGTTGTTATCGATGCTTCGTGTAATGAATATCTTTCCCTCCCACAAAAAAAAAAAATAAGAAAAAAAGCCCAAGGACGTTGATGCCCCCAGGCACATTGTGCATGCGCACAACGGTGACATCAGGCCGCTGTTTGGATGTGACTGTGCTGACAGGCAAGGTGACAGGCGCTGCTGCCCCATGCATTGCTAGTTGGATGGTGCCAGCGGATCCTAATTGATGGGACAGTACTTGACCTTTAGTACCCTGTGGCACACATTTCAGCTTACATTGCCTACTACCTTCTTTTTTTTAATTTTAAGGTGACAGGGGAGTAGTCCACCCTCCGTCATGACACATGTTTGTCACTGTGTAAGGCAAGACGAACAGAAAGCGTGACCATGTAAGTTTTGACACCATATCAAAGTGCTCATGCAGGAAATATGCACCTCGGCAACTGGGACAGCGCCTTGGCCGACTAAAATGCCGAGCCAAGCAATGTCCATTGTCCTAGAGCACGGTGGTCTGAGAAAACATGTGAGAAGAGAAACAAGCAAGCCAAGCTGGATGCATCCAAAACGGGCACGTCATTATGCCGAGCCCAACTCGGCCTCCAAGAAGCATCCACCGAAGCATGCAGCACCTCACCGGGATCAGGATCAATGCAGGTCTGTCCCTAATGTCTCCTACGGCCTGTGTAGCTGGCACCCTTGTTTATTTCTTATAACTTTGGGGGGGTTACAGGGGAATTGTCCATGTAGCTGGCACTCTTGGGGTTGACAAGGCCCCCCAGCTACTGAGGGGTGTTTGGCTGGCCCCCCCTCGGTGAGTGCGTTCCACATGTTGCAGTATCAGATCTGCTATCAGAAGACAACAGCTCAAAATCCTTACACCTCGGCAACTCCAGCAAAGCAAGCTGTGCTCATGAAACTCAATCCAACTTGGCAAGCCACCATACCCTACTCTAAATGAGGCGTCTTATAGCAATAAAAGCTCATTCAATGTCTCAGCACGCGTGTTTACAATGAGGTCTTTGCTGATTCAATCATTATGTTCACCTGTTTCACCATATCCTAGAAGCTTCCATATCCTAGAAGATTCAATATCCTAGAAGCTTCCATATCCTAGAAGATTCAATTGCATTTAAATTTGTATTTACGTATACTCACGCAGACAAGTCACTGTGCTGTGGGCTAAAACACCTGACATCCATTTGTGTTCACATTGCGAGGTAAGTAACAGTGCCCTTCTCTTCTAAAGTGTTGGTCTTGGTTGCTGCAGCTGGCGGAAGTTTTGGGGCATTGAAGCAGAAGCTGAGGAGCAGGAGCCAGAAGTGGCAGAAGACTTGGTCAGCTAAGCTTCATCACAGGCCAGCAAAGCATCAAACATTTTTGGGTTCTCTTGGGCTATGACATGCAGGCAGCCTCTCATCGACAGTTCACGGGCATTTATCATGCCATCAGCGCCAAGGTCAGGCATTGGGCAGCTCGTGGCTTGTCATTTCTAGGCAGGGTGCATGTGGCCAAGCAGCTCCTAGCTGCCCCGCTGTGGCATCATGTCAGCTTTTAACGGCTCAGTATTTGGGGGGCCTTGCGCACCCCAAGGGAACCAGCTACACAGGTCGTAAGAGACGGTAGGGACAGACACGCATTGATTCTGATCCCGGTGATGTGCTGCATGCTTCGGTGGATGCTTCTTGGAGGTCGAGTTGGGCTAGGCAGAGTGATACGCCCACTTTTACGAAGTGCATCCAGCTTGGCTTGTTTGCTTCTCTTCTCAAACGTTTTCACAGGCCACCATGCTCTAGGATGACGTGCTAACTTGACATTGCTTGGCTCGGCAATTTAGCCGGTCAAGGCGCTGTGCTAGATGCAGGGGTGCATGCTTCCTGCATCGGCGCTTACATGGTCGCACTTGCCGTTGTTCTTGCCTTGCACGGTGAGACACATGTGTCATGACATGACCAGCCTTGCCATCATGGCTGGTCGGCTTGGCGCCAAAACGTTTTGCTTGCCCCTTGCGGGGATTGATTGCCATGGACTGATCGCTTAGGAACGCGTTTTCTAGGCCGTTGTTCGGGCTCAAACCAGGTTCGTTCGGTACCTTCATCATCTGACGGAGGGTGGACAATACCCCTTAAACCAAAAAAAAAAAAAAAAAAAAAAAAACGGCCCTCAGAGCCGTAAACAGCTCAACCCACAGCTTTGCAAGATTGTGGCATCAGCTCAGCAGGCCAGCCACAGCATTGATGCTGTTGGCACAAATTTATTTTCAGGGCAATGCCCAACTGCCCTCTGTTGCCCCTTGGGTTGCACTGTTCCCAGGGGAGCTCCCCAGCTTCCTACCCTCGTCCAAGGGGAGCTCACCAGCTCCCTACCCTCGTTCAAGGGGAGCTCACCAGCTCCCTACCCTCGTCCAAGGGGGGTGTGGGGCTTGTGCATGTGCTAACACGGGTCCAGGCCCTGCAGGCAAAAGTGGTTTCCCGCTTGCTGGAGCCTGAGAGGCTGGCTGGGAAAGTGTTTCAGCTGTACCACCTGAGCCAAGCCTCTCAAGTGCATGCAGTCAAGGGCTGCGCAGCCTTTTCGGGCCAGCATTTTGTTGAGCACGCTCAATACAGTTGCCAGTTGCAATGCCCAGCCCGGCTGTCAGTCTGCGTGGCGGCCTTCAGGGCTCTCCATCCTCACCTGCTTCAAATCTGTCTGCTTGATGTTGTAACTGCACTTTGTCCAGTCATTGCGGATCATGGTCTTCAACCCGAGCTGTCTCGCCAAGTGGCCAAGTGGTCTGAGGTAGATGATGACGATAGTGAAGTTCGCTGTGACGAAGGGGATGACGTCAGGAATGCATCTGGCTCTGGGGTTGTATTGGCCGGCTGGCCTGGGCAATTTGAGACGCTGCCCAGATGCTGTGCAGCACTGCTAGCCTGAGTCTGTGCCAAGTCTGAAAGAGCGCATTTTTTATTTTTTAATTTCTTTTTGTGGGTTACAGGGCAATTGTCCACCCTCCGTCAGATGGTGTGTCGGCCGCTAACAAGCTGGCAACTGAGACCACAGGCAGATATGCATCCTCTCATAGCTTGTCGAAGGCCGCATAGCTTGTCGAAGGCCGCATAGCATGTGCCTGCAACCGGGCGTGTGATGAACAAGTGGCTGATGGTCTGATGCTGACTGAAGCCGATGCAGCCTGAGAAAGGGCAGTTGGCCTGTGCTGCACCTTGCCCAAGTAACATACACTCCAGACACTTTTTTGTGTTTGGGAGGGATGGATATTCATCACGCAAGTGCAACGATAGCAACCTCAAGAGTAGTGAAGTCCACCACAAGCCATAGAGGCCACAGCTAACAACACATCTTGATTTTGTGCAGGCATGAATCCTGATCGTCGTGACAATGCAAGCAAAACAAGCAACGACCCATCCAAAGCTAGTGACCCAGCTAGAAAGACATGCTTGTTTCTGTCCACCAACGATGCATGACACAAAGCTGGATCAGCTAAACAAAGTCAGAGTGGAAGCAAAAGCAAGCATTGCCAAGGTAAAGTCTATGCCAAGCCACAAAGCAAGCACATTCCCAAGCCCCATATCTGGCCTAGCAACCATAAAGCAACCAGGTCAAGCAACAATACTGCAAGCAAGTGCTCATTGTGAGAGCAAAGGTGGACCATGCCATCAAGCGTCAAACCAGCAAGCTGCAATGCAGAAGCCTGACACAAAGAATTGTCTAACACCAAAACGTCAGCGATGTACTGCCCACCAGACTTTTGTGAGTGCAGGTCGCGCGCTGATTCAACGTGTCAACACAAGCCTCCTGATAGGTTGATTGTTCACCCTGCCGCAGCTGCTGCTCTTGATGGTGCCTACCGGACCTACTGGACCTACTAGGTCCTAGTAACGTCCAGCCTGGCTAACCAAGATCTACTCATGATCTGGTGACACCTCTCTTCCAGTGCCTGGTATAAGGCTACCCACCTAGTCTTTACTATAAACAAGGGTCAACATGGGTTGGGGCTACTCTGCTATGTGCAAGATACCAACCCCATTGATTACAAGACAGGAACAAGCTGCTTACAGCAGCACCAGTTGGTTTGTTTATGAGCGTGCACTAGAATACAAGGCATGCCAACATCAAATAAGGCAATGGTGCAAGAAAGAATACAGGCAAGAATGTCAAAGCAAAGATAGCTAATCTACACAAGCAGTGACTACGAAGGACCTTGCATCTTTGTCAAATGCAGCCTATGGTGCATCAAGATGCTCTCATTGAACTTATTCATTCAGAGGGGTGAGTGCTGTAGATGCCCTTGCAGATCTCATAGCTGGACATGAGAATTCCGTATGCTGCAGCAGTACGCAAAGTTCGCGGACCCCAGCCAGAGAATAGACCCCTGACTCCTCCTGTTTTGGCCACGCTGACTAGGCACTCTAGTGTGCCCTTGCGTTCAAGCTGAGCATCTCTGGTCTGTAGCCTTGTTTTCACAACATCAAACGGTGTTGTGACCGCAGCTGCTGCTGCTCCTGCAACACTGCCTGCCAAGGCATTGATTGCAAGTGTGTGCGTGTTGATGCCCGATGGACCATGTGATATATGTGCATGGCTGTCAAGCCAGGTCCTTGATGGTTCTAGCAATGTCCAGTATAAGCCAGCAAAGGGAACATCCTTGGACAAGCTTGCCCCAACTCCTCGCCATAGGCTGCTGATCTGCTGTGATCTGTTGCCCTGCAAGGAGACAGTGCAGCTCAGAATATGCAACAGACACAGCCATGCTAGATCAGGACTCTTGACTTGCTGAGCGATTGATGAACCATTGACTTGTCTAGAGAAAGTTGATAGTGTAAGAATAGCAATTGCCTGCGCATCACGGATGGATCCTTGCAGACAGTGCTTCACTCAACGGAGCATTGATAGCAGCATGATACTGACAGCAAGCTGATAAGGATGTTGATGTGATAGCATCAGAGGAGGAGACGGGTGCCGGATTACATCCACAGGGGGCAGCAGAATATGAGATGCAGGCAGGCTATGTGCTGCCTACACTGAAGAAGCACTAAATATTGCAGCCAGAAATAGTACCTTCATGTCAGATCGCATTTGCTGCAATGCTGCAGAGAAAGGCGTCACAATGCTTGCTGCATTCCGGCTGCTTGCAACATTGCCAGCACCAGCTGCTTGGATGCGTGTCTTGAGTAGCTCTAGAGGTGATGTAGCCACCACAGACATGGCTCGAGCAGCAGATCCTGCTATGAGTGGTGCATATATACTTTTTGACTCAAGCTCAGCCAGTAGGGTGTCATACATGGGCAGGTACATGCAGATCATGGGGACTGAAATAAGCACAGAGACATTGACCCCATGTCACAGGACAGAGGGGCCTTCATGCCGCATAATCTTCCAAAGGCCATCAATGCAGGACCTACAATACACCAGACACTGTGTGAATGTCACTGCATAGCAGCAGTTGCCTGTGGACGTGAATCTGACTGTGTGAGGGTAACATACCACACAGTTGTAACGACCGTCAATGTGAGAGACTCAGCTACAGCCTGGTCTGCTTTGCACATCATGCAGTATTTTCACTGAGCAAGGCACAGTGGCATTAATTTCTTGTTTTTGCAGCACCAGGCATGCCAGCAAAGCAAGTCAAACTGAAAAAGCCTTTTTTAAAACGCACAGCGTATAGCAGCTCCATGTTTCTCATTACACAAATGAGCCTAGCAGATGGGCAGATAGCTGGCACATAACTGAATTGTGTCTGTAAGCAAGCAGAGAAACAGGCAGAAATTGGAACCTGTATACTGGAGGCTTTGAAAGCCTGCCATGCTGCATTGACTGCTGCTGTGTATCCCAGAAGCTGGTTGGGCCAGGTACCACAGACCCCAGAGCATATTGGTGCACACTGCATAACATATGCATTTGATGTGATGCTCACCAAAATGACAACAGCACAACAATTTGCTGAGGGAGCATTGCAGAGAACATACTTGGCCAGGGACGGCAGGGGACCTGGTATTACTCTATGTGGTGCTCCACTTTGGTGTGCATGTGCTTGCATCCTTGTCTGCAGTACAGACCAGCAGTTCAGCAAGTCGCAGAAAAGCCAAAGGGCCAGTCCTCAAACTTAACACGAGCCAGCTCCACAGGAACAACAACACTGGCTTGCAAGCAGTAAGGGTCATCAAGCTGCATGCTCATGTGTCTCCACACACTTACTTTCACCACGTCTAGCGGATTAACCACCACAGCTGCAACTAGGGCAGCTCCTGCTGCAGCTATACATCTTTCTTTGGTACTAAGCTGAACGCTGCCGACCGTTTTGGCTCCTGCCATCTCGGTACTGTGAGTGTGAACGCTCACATGGCACGGCACCGACCGCGCGGTCGGTGCCTTATGAAGCCTATCTGATGTGAGCCGATCTTGGTCTCGGAGAAATTGCCGCACTCATCAATTGATCTATGGTATCAGCACGGTATCGGCAACGGGCCATGCCGTAACAGACGTGGCCAAAGTAGCTGCCAGCCTGGCATTGTCCGGCTTTTCGGGATCCCAAACTTTGACTTCCAGTGGAAAATTTAGACTTTTTCTTAAGCCCTGAGTGAATGAATTCGATGACCAGTTCCCGAAACGTGAAACTGTGCTGTCTTATTCTTGCTTGTCTCTCTCTCATGTTGAAATTCAAAGCAGCTGGTGCAGCAGCATGTCACGACCCAAAAAGGCTAGCAGAAGCAGGCCACAGGGCAATTGCAGCGCAAACTGTACACAAAGTTGCAGGCTGTCACAATCTGCAACAACCCCATGTTGAATTTGGTTAACATGTGGCATGCCTGTTGTATACTGCGCTGCTACATAATTGTGCTGTTCAAGTGCGTTGTTGCAAGCTTGTGATTAGCCTCAGGAGCAGCTGTGCTCAGTTTCATAGGACTATGATCCATAGACTAGCTAGTGTAACACCACAACTCACCATGTTGCAGTTTGACTGCTCTTGTTCAATGCAGACAAAGCTGTTTGCTGAGTTCAATCACTATACATGTCATACGTTCGATAGACAAGAGGTACATTTATATACCAGCCCTGTTACACAGATCTGGTCAGGCATGCTGTACGGGTTGTTAGGGGCAGAGCAGATCCCTGCATACTGCTCTGTACTGTGCCTGTACAGCGGCTGAACATGGCCAATGCAATCAAGGCTGCGCCTGCGCTCAGCTGCTGAAAATGCCAATGCAATTGAGGCTAAGCTCAGCTATGATTGGGCTCCAGCAGCTGACATGGCACTCACAGTGGCTCCGACCAGCTTGTTCAAAGCCACCACTTGACGCTTCAGCTGTGGTCCCCTCTGCACAGCAATAGAAAAGCTTATTGCTCAACCAATGTGACGACTTGACCATTGTCAATGAAATCAAGCATATCCAAACCGCCTTTGATTGCCCTGCATTAGAGGAGAGTGCCTAGCCATGGATCAAAGCAAGCAAACAGCACCAGCCTTATGAGTGCAGACAATGCCATGCCAGGTCATCACAATTTGCTTTGCCGAAACGCTTTGCTTTAGGCAAAGTCAGTCCTGCAAGCTGGCAGGAGGGCTGACCTCAGGAGGCAGGTCAGACACAGACTGGCCGATGTCATCCACCAGAGCCTTGATCTTGGCATCCAGGATGGTCTTCAGGGCAGCCCTCTCCTTGGCATGGTTGCTGCACTGCTCCCTCAGGGAAGCAATCTCACTGCTCTGCTGCTCCACTGTGCTCTGCAAGTCTGCATCCCCCTGCAGAGAGCACCGTGTCTTGCAGCCGCTCACCTTTCTTGATACATAATGATATTGATTTAATGACAATTATCATAGATAAAGACAATTGTTTATGCTTTGCGGACCATGATGAGCAGGGCAAGTTGTGCCTGTCCAGAGTAGTCTACGCCAAGCATCCCCACAGGGTCTATTAATAGGACAGTCTTGACGGTCATGTCATGCAAAAGAATCAAAATTAGACCTGAGGTGGCCCTTCATACAGTGTTGCAAATGCCAGCAATTTGATAATGGCAAGAGCACTCTTGCACACAGATGGAAAATAAAGCAATAGGCAGCTGAGCAATAGAGTATGGCTCAGACTATGGTCAACAGACAAGGCAGATTGCCAATGTGCCGATGACAGTGTCTCAAGACATACATTGGTAATTTCCACATGCAAGTCATGAAATACAAGTGCAGTGTCTGACACATTCTTCCAGGATGCAGCTGCTGCTGTTTCAAGTTGCCTCCACATGCAATGCAGTGCTCAGTCTGATCCTTTATTGTTCGCCATGTGATTGGCATAACCAATGTGTTTCTAATCAGCATCTGGTGACAGCACTATGTGACATCCCAGACAAGTCAGAACTGAACTGAACCAGCAAACTTGCTGTTCCTCAGTCCAGCAACATAAGCCCCAAAAGTTGCTTTCACAGGATAGTCCAATCATTTCTAGGTTCAATGCAACCTCCTGTCACAATGATATCGAGTTCACGACGTTGCCTGACCTGCGGCGCTTGGCCAGATGCAAGCTGCCGATTCTGTTGCTGCAGCTGCTGCACCAGGTCCTCCTTGGCCTGCATGGACTGTTGGGCTTCTGCCCGCAGCTGGTCACGCTGCTGTTGCAACTGCTCCAACTGCTCCTGCAGCACCTCAGCTGGAACACACTGCACACCACACCCATCATCACTAATTGCTTCTCTCACCTTATGTGGCGATGAAGTTGTCTGCTCCTCCTGCACAGACGGTGCAGTGGCAGTTTTATGCAATACAGGGATGCAACCCAGGGATGCAATTGTCCCTGGACCAGGTTTGGTCTCCCCCCCTCCAGCACACTTTGAATGGAGCAGCTTGAACAGCAGTATACATGAAGCTTAAAGCCATTCTTGGTTTGCACTTGAACAGGGCGGCACATGCAAACAACATCCCTTTGCCATTTTGGAGTCAGCAGGAGCAGTCGTAAAGGTGCTGAAAGCAATCAAGATGAGGATGGAAAATGCTGCAATGCTGCAACATTGGCAGGACCGAATGGATGACATCCCAAATATGCATGCCAGCACATGTTGCCAGCTCCATGCTTTTATGGTCATACTGCTGGCTAAGCATGGCCACTCACGCTGCTAGGAGTGTAGCCTAGGCTGGATCGAGCGCTGGGGGGCGTTTGCTGGAAGCCCTGCTGGTCCACAGGCCCTCCTGCCCCACTACTGCTGGCCCCTTCCTGCTGCCTACACACCATAACAAACAAATGAGCAGACAATGAATCTATGCTGTCTTTATTGTGAAATATGACTCAAGTTCTGTATGGCTGTAAAGCCTGTCTGGATACATGCAGAGCTGAGTGTAATAACATTCACGAGGTACCACAAATATATAAATCTGTCAAGGCAAGGCACACTGACAGATGTCAAGAGCACATAGGACACCAGCCTGTTTCGCCTCAGGAAACATGCGGAATTGATGTGTATGTGATCAAGCTGAACAAGCATGGGGCTGCATGCCGTAGCCCTTGGCTCACAGGGCATAAGGAACAACAGAGACCGCACATGGCCCAAGTCAGACGCACTGGCATCAGACACACTACGTCTGATACAGTACAGAATGTTGGGGGTAATGCAGATGACGAGCTGACCTGGCAGAGGCCTGCACGGCGTTGCCCCATGCTCCAAGGGCAGATTGCAGGTGGGAGGAGGGCTTGATGGGGGAGGCCACAGCATGCTCCAGGGCTGCCTTGCGCAGGTCTATCAGCTCTGCATTCTTGTGATCTAGTGCATCCTCCAGCTGCCTGCAGGAGTGTCATGAATGGACAGTGAAGCAATAACAACGCTGTCAGGCAAGGCTTGCCATGCTGCCTTGCACAAGGCTGTCGGCTTTGCTCTCTCTATTGATCCCTGACTTGACCTGCCAGCAGTGTTCAAATGTACAAGACAGCACTTGTTGGGGTTGATTGGTTGCTGCATTTCACACGTCAACTGTGCACGCCACAGCGCCCCTGCAGCAGTGTTATGGCGCTCTGACATGACTTCTAATTTGCGGCGTGTCATGACTTTAATCTGTGAGACTGTGTGTGAAAAGGAAAAACATTGCAAGGTGTGCTTGTTCAGGGCCACACCACTTCCTGTAGGTGCTGCAGAATCTTGCACAAATGACACTCCCTTGTGCTATTTCTGCTTGCTTAGAATTGCTGACATTAAAGGGCATGTTGGTGCACATGAAGTTTCACGGCAGCACTCACTTCTGGTGTGCATCATAAGCTTCCAGCTCCTCCTGCAGTGTGAGTATCTGCTCGTCCCTCTCATTCAGGCGCCCTGTCAGGGCAATCATGATGTCTCGCTGCTTCAGCAGCAGCTGCTTATACCGGTCCACCTACAGACCAACAGTGTTGTGTCACATGACTCTTGCATGTGGAGTGTTGCTGTCAAGCCACAAGCCACCATGATGCAAAAGTAGATGCTCTGTGTTAAGCAGGCTGCGCAAACACACTGTTCATAGTCATGTGTTATAAGCTACCTCCAAGCTGAGCTGAAGCATGCACAAGGTGCTACTTAGTCACTATGTGGTCTGCATCAATCAGCAAGGTGAAGCAGATGCAAGCATGTCCACAAGGCATTGCAGTGGAGTGGTGCACATGTAGATGCACGCATAAGATGTCTGACAAAGCCGGAACATGCCTCCAGCTTGGATTGTGAATGTGTGAGGCTACCTGAACTCGCTCTTCTTCTACACCTTGCCGTTCTTGCTCAAGCTGCTTCACTCGCTCCTCATACTCAGCACGTATTCGCTTATGCTCCCGTGCCAACAGAGTCCTGCAGACATGCAATACATTTCTTGATCACGTTACATTTTTGTCCTTGCGCTCTTGCATGTTAGCTCAGAATGTTAAACAGCTGCATTGAACAGCTTCACATCAGCTCTCTCTGTGCACAGCATCATAGGTCAATGTCTGCAACAAGATGTCACTCAGGACTCCAGCTTTGACATCATGTGAGCACCAATGCAGTAGCTTTGTACATACACACAGGCAGCATCAGGCAAGCTGGTTTGCTTGATCAAACCTCTTGCTGATGTGGTGCTTCAACCGGCTTTGCAGGAGTCGCAGACAGAGACAGCAGGTACACTGCAACGAACTTCATGGTTTCAATTATGTGGCCTCAAATGAGGAGCTGGGACCACAGGATGGGCATGCAAGCTGCTTGTAGGTCCCATGCTTGTGGGTCCCATGCTTGCATCAGTGCAATTGCTCTGCCCAGTGGGCTGGCACAGCAAGGGGGGTTGACCTGAAGACGGGCATGTCCTCAATCTTGTGGCCTCCAATGAGGAGCTGGGACTGCATGGAGGTGATGCGCGCCTCCAGGCGCCGCTTCTCCTCCTTCTCCACCATGAACTCGCGGCTGCGCACCTCCAGGGCCGTGATGGCTGCCAGCTTGTCCGCCTCAGCCCGCCGCTTCTGCTCCTCCACCTACACATCCTCCTGTTTTGTCTTTGGATGATTTTTTGTACGGGTTTTTTTTGTTTGTTGTTGTTGTTGTTGCTGTTGTTGTTGAAATTCTTCCTTCATGCCCACCCCCATTCCCCCGTTTCCTGTTCTCTGTTTATTCTGGATGAACAGATTCATCAAGTCACATAAGGATGCAGTCAGCACAAGATCATCCAGGCAGACATGTTGTCAAGGCTTTGGAAACCACGGGCTGTTATTTCAGTGGGCACCACTGTCCAAGCTGGAGTAGGAGCTGCGTGACTCAAGCAGGTTTGTTTGTGCCGCCATGGCCTACAGATCTGGCGCAAGCAGACCACTGCGGAGGGACATTTCAATAAGTGGTGCAGCTTGACAGGTCAGCCAGTGTGTTGTGCCTTGAAAGCGTATGTGCGGTCTAATGTACAACACCTTCACATGCGTGATGATTGGTATGCTGACTGCCAAAACAGGACATCATTCGAAGAGCTACTCAGGGCTGTCTGTACTTGACCCTAGGGAAGACACGTGAGTCACATGAATGAATCAAACCAGTGCCATGCCCAGGCAGGTTTGGGTACTCCCAGACTTGTCTGCTGCCATATGCAAAAGAGGGAAAGAGATTGCAATGCTTTAGCCAGCCAACAAGCCTGAGCAGGAGTGTTTGAGAAGGCAGACCTCAAGCAGGTGCCTCTTGTCCCTAGCTGCCATACGCAAGGTAAGAGAGACATCACAACGCAGTAGCCAGCCAGCAAGCCTGAGCAGAAGTGTTCCAGGAGGCACACCTCCAGTAGGTGCCTCTTGTCCACCAGCTCACGCTGGCGCTGCTGCAGCTCGGCCCTCAGCCGCCGCAGCTCGCGCTCATACTTGCGCAGCAGGGTGCGCTGGTCCACATCCTCATTCACCCGGGCTGCGTTGCGGATGTTCTTGGCTCTGTTGGCGAATTTCAGGGTGCTCAGTGACTCTGCATCACACACCAGGGTGTGCTGGAAGTCAAAAAGGGAAAATCTAGCTCTTTTGGGGATCAGATTGGGAGCCCCCTTAGGCGGCAGCAGCCTGGAGCTAAGGTCATAGGTCCTAGCCCAAAGGGAAAAAGAAAAGCCTGAATCCATGGTGGATCAGGCCCATAAGGCTGTGTTGGCGACCTGATGCTAGCTGACACAAGTGCGCTGAGCATGTCTGGTTGCGCTGACTGTACAAGCAGCGCTGAGTCTGTCAAGGTGAGTGTTGTCCTGGTATAGCTTGATAGCATGCACAAATGACACATCTTTGAAACACAACCACTCATCGGTTGTTGGGGGAAAATACAGCAGAGCTGAAGAGCATTGTAAAGGTTTGCAGATGGTTGGCTAAAATACCTCCTGACTCTTTCAGACAGTCAGGCATGCATGCCATGATCTTTGCTGCTGTAACGTGACATACCACAAGCTGTGCAGGGCTGATATGCAGTCAACATGACAACACTGGCACATCAGCTGCCTTCTGTGAGTCATGACTACTTGACCAGGCCACAACATGCTCAAAGAGTTCTGAAAAAGCACAGCTGGCCTACATGCAGACTACACGTGCAAAGTGATGGAAGCAGCAGCGTCAAGGGCCTTACCAGAATAGGCCTCTAGGGCAGGACTGATCATGGCCATCATGGTGGTCTTGCAGTTGCCACCGATGCTGTCTTCCAGAATCCTGGTCAGCTTGCTGTCCCTGAGCAACACAAGGCAGGTTTATGTCACAGGATACATGAAAGCCATGTGTCACAATAAGGACCAAAATACTAGTCATACAGAGCTGCTGGGGGCAGGATTGACAGCCAAGACTCTGCAGCAGCACAACAGAAACACAGACCAGTCTGGGCTGGTGGCAATACGTTGACAAGCTAGCAGTGCACATGAACAAAGCACAACCTCATGAACACTCTGTCTCGGCTGATACTATTTGAGCTGATCAGAGGTTTGCAGTCAAGAATGAGACGGATGTTCAGACTGACCAAAACAAACATGCAGCAGCCATACCTGTAGGGAATATGTGCTCTGGTGCCCTTGTGGTCAGTCAGGGCTGCAATGACATTGCCCAGTGCACTCAGGGACTGGTTGATCTTCTTGCTCTCCTCCAGCCTCTTGCCTGAACAGTCACATGCATGCACCTGATCCATTGAACACTTCCAGACTGACTCACTGTAACAGGCCCACGTTTGTTGCGACGTGTGCAAGGGAAATACGTTGAACAGATCAGACACGTCTGTGTGTCTGATTGTTTCATTTTCATTTTATAACTTACAGTCTGAGGTGTAGAGCCAGTGTGACTCGTCAGACAACCTGGCTCGAAAGCACAGGTGTATGTGGTGTGCGACAAAACCAAGCTGGCGTGTCTGGTCAGCATTGCGAGTGTGTGATTTGGCAGAGTTGCTGAAGAAGTATGGCGGTTGGGCCAACCTGTGGCGCCAGTGATGTGGACTCGCTCACTGCCAGCCAGGTCCACCAGGTTCAGCTTTCCCACCTTCACACTTTGCCTCAGCTCCCCTGGACCCCCAGCCCCTGACCCATGCCGCGCCTTACCCATACCTAAGCAGCAGCATGAGACCTCAGCAGGCAGTCAATGAGAAGGGTGAAGGCAGAGAGTGCTGACTGTCCCAATTAGCTGCATTGATGGTGATGGCTGCTGTCTCTCTCTCTCCTTGCTGGCAGTGCACAAAGGATGCATGAGGCTGTCAATGCATGACTGCCAGGCCACAGCACAACTGATGCTGGAGCAACACAGCAACTTTTGCTGAGATTGCAGCAGTCTCATTTGCACTAGATTCGCAGCAGCCAACTTGTGTTGCACTGCAAGCAGAATGGCTCCCCTTTTTCAAATGGATACGCATCATAAGTGCATCAAGTAGTTCTGTTCGGCATGGAAGGCTATCATCCTCTTTACTCGGCACACAGTACACAACCTGTGATGCAGTTGGTGCAACTGGTTCTTGCACGCAATGACAAAAATGACCAGATCTACTGCTCTGTGAGCTTCCAACATTCAGGCAGACCATCTTCAAATACAGCACGCTTTTTTGGTGTCTTTTGCACATCTCTGGCTGCATCCCTAAGACAGAACAAGGAGATGACTGTTATGGCATGCTTTTATGAAGACAAGGAAACGTGATGCCTTCCAGCAATCATAACGGGAGCCTCCTGAGGTGGAACCCAGAGCTACATGCTTGTAGTAAGCAAGCAAGCAAGCAAGCAAGCAGCAAGCAAGAGTGACCTGGTGCACCCTATTTTCATCTCAGGGACACAAGGAGATGACTGTCGTGGCATGCTTGTAGTAAGTGAGTGACCTGGTGCCAGCCCTCTGAACTGTTCCATTTCCTCATCCTCAGCAGCCAGGCTGTCCTCAGCCATGACAGTGCTCTTCTCCACAATGATGATGAAGACAGCATGGCTGCGGCTGCTCATCTCATTCAGCTTGGTGGCGCCCGTGGCCCTCTGGGCAGCACCCCTCTCCATCAACCCGTACACCTGTCACATGGGCAGCCTGTGTCAATGCCTGCTCAGACACTGTGTCAATAGCTGCTCAGACACTGTGTCAATGGCTGCTCAGACACTGTGTCAATGGCTGCTCAGACACTGTGTCAATGGCTGTTCAGACACTGGGTCAATGGCTGCTCAGGCACTGTGTCAATGTCAGGCTGTGTCAGTGGCTGCTCAGAGGAGTGCACAACACGCAAGCTGTGTCAGTTTCAGGCTGTATAATGGCATTAGCACACTGTTCAATCCAACTCGATATGTACTGCTTGAGGCCGACGACCGGGGGTCACACCCTGTCTTTGACAACAAAGCTGTAAGCAGCTGCATTGACGGCTGTTGTTGTGATTGGCTGCCCTGTACAGCACGCCATGATATTGTTGCGGCTGTTGTGCACTTTGCACTGACATGGCATGACTGCTCTGATTGCAAGCCTAAACAGACAGTGGCCACCTGAAAGCCCAGGGCTCCCTCTGTACCGAGCTATACAGCAGTTACAATGCAAAATGTGTGACTGTGATCTGGCATGACAGCTCCTGTATACAGTCATGACAGGTCAGTGTGACTGCAAGTTGGTGTCATTCAGCTTGGTAGTGCCTACAGCCATTTGGACAGCCTCGCCATCTCCATGAAGCCACATGTACATCACAGCGGCAAGACACATCAGACTGAGACGGCGTGCTTGCTGTGGATACAGGCTTGGTGAAGCAGCATTCAGTTGCATAGATTGCCGTCATTCTATTCCTGAGCAGCATGTGTGTCCCAGCCTCATGGCTGCTGCCTTCCCTCTTTACACACCCAGCTTAATGTCATGCTGTAAAGCTTGGTGGCCAGAGCACCACGTCATGGTGTCTGGCCAGCTCAATGCAATCTGCTCTAGATGCTGTAGCTCTGTATTGTACCATTGAGGGACACATTGCAGCTGAACAGCCTGATGCTAAATAGGTGCATCCCAAAAAGACTCTCCAGCAGGGTGCTCTCACTAACTATGGTTGATTGACAGTGGTGCCTCTGAGCGTTGACATTGGCTTTACAGATCGGGCTCTGCTGTTCAGCGGAGCTTAGCAGCCAAGCACACCATCTTGGCAGAGTGGTGCGACAAGCAACGTGTCAAATAACATGTCTAGGTGCCTTGCTAGTTACCTGCTTCATTCACATTGCTGCCGACTATGAATCTCAAGTAAGACAGACTTGAAGAGCTTTTGAGAGGTCACCTCAGCAGGAGAACGCACAACCCACTCAGAAAGGCCCTCCACAAAGACGCCCCTCTTTCGGTCTTCCCGGATCACCAGGTTCTGCCTCTCTGGCTTCAGCAGGTCACTAATCACCTGCCATTACACTGCATGTACTCAGATGTACTGATGTTTATCAGACAAAGACTAATCCTGACCAAGTTGGTAATGCATGGTCTGTGAATGCTTTGCAATGTTTCAAACTTGGTAAACAGGGTGATGGTCGCTGATGCTGAGGTGGTCCTGACATGCTCTGCCGCCTCAAAGGTTCAACAGATTGTTGTCTGTCAGATTGCAGCCTGATCGACGAGACTGGAACATGCAGTCAAAGTGACAACCTGAGCAGCTGACAATACTGTTGAAGGATGACGCCTGCAGATCGTGCTTGCAGGCTTTGCGCTTATCAGGTTGCAAAAATAGATCAGCACACTGTACCACAGAGTCACACTGGCTCACCTCATTGTAGATCTGCAGGTATGAAGCACGGACCAGAAACTTGCTTTGGGCAGCGTTCCTGTCATTCTCAATGTACATGAAGACATCTTCAATGGCTCGGGGGATGATGCCCCTGCTGGGGCCAGAGTGAGCCCCCTCCATTGTGAATGTCTTGCCTGTACCTGTCTGGCCATATGCAATGATGGCTGCATTGTAGCCCTGCAGACAGTCATATGCAGAGGGGACAACTACTGATAGGATGCTTATTGACATGCCAATGACAATGTGCAGCAATGGCATCCTAGACCTACAGCCATTGCCCTTTGACGGACCACACAGACACTGTCAGCTTGTACAACAGAAATTGGCGAAGAAGAAGCTGGCAGCTGTCCTGGGTGCGTGTGAGTTGGGCATGTGCACATACTGGCATGCTGACATGTGAGCTTGTTTGAATTAGCATGCCATGCAATTTGCTTTCTTGCATGCTAAATTGGCAGTCAGATTGCGTGGCCTGTGCTTAACCCAAGCAGAGCAAAGAACAGACCGACCTGACATGTTGATTGCAGTTGTGCTATGCATACATACTTTTAGGCAGGCGATCTTTGACACATGCTCAAAGCTTGAACATTGTACGTTGCAACAGCTGCATGCAGCCAAAGCGCACCTGTAATGCATTCAGCACTGACTCTCTGGCTGAGTTCATGTATACATCTGCCTGGGCAGAGTCATGCGCATACACATGGTCAAAGGTGAACCGGTATGTTGAGAACACCTGCAGTGCACAAGACTGCGTGATACTGCTGTACTCAACATGTTTGCTGATAGTTTGATGCAACAGTTCCATGGCAAAGGCTAATGAATGTGCACTGCACGTTATTGCAGCACAGATGTATGCCTAGTGAGGGTGTATCAGCTGCACAGAGGTGGCTGTGTCATGCTCACCATGCCATTATCGGGAGAGTTAGATGCACCACCATTTGCTGCAAGTGACTGAAGATTCTCAGACAAGGTGATGACGCGTTGACTTGGGTCCACCAAGGCTGAGTTTTCAAATGGTCTGTACCCCTGCAGCTCCCTTGCAAGAGGGGGCCGCACCCTGATGACCACCTGTAAGCAGCAGTCCAATCTGCTCATGGGCCAGCTGCAAGAAAGGGGCTTATTTCAGATGACAAGATCACATTGCTATATTTGTCACCGGCATGTAAGCAAAGTCATAGGGTACTATCTGAACTATGTGAGTCCAAATATGCTGCCAGAGATGGGGCGTTCACACCTTGAAGTTCTCACCACCAGCTTCACTTAGACTGCTTGCATCCTCAAGCTCCTTCGCGGTGGCTTCTGCTGTCTGAGTGTATAAGTCAGATACCTGCCTGATCATCCGTTGCAGGTCACCTTGAGAGTACGTGTTGATGCCATTTTGCGCTTGCATTGCCGCCTGCAAGCGGTCAGACCTCAACAAGGTCAATCCGCCGGATCCAAGCTGAGGCTGACGCTGTCACGACATAGGTTAGTAGCACATGCGGTGTGTGAGAGAATTGAACCAAACTGTCATATCACGGAAATTTCGTGACGGGTGCAGCAAGCTTGTAAGTTGCGTGATCACAGCCCTTGTGACCTCTGATTACAGAGCTTGAATGAGGAAGCGCACAGAGCGCGCAGGGTTGGCATGACAGACCCATGATGGCGACTCAGAACTCAAATTCCGCTGTGACTAATCACAGGCGAGGCAAAACTCCAGTTACGTCCGTGCCATCAGACTTGATGCGTGAACGCCGTGTGTGTTATACTCTTTTTGGTGCTTGTGATGACTGCGCGCTAGGTGTTGATGAGCTGTTCTGCCTAGTCGATCTTGGACACACAAGAAGCACACAGCTCAGGCTGTGACTTGGCAGGGGTGAACAGATCAGGATGGAAGAAGCTGCTGCACCTTATGCAGCGCCAAAACAGATCACATATGAAAACACGTTCATCACAGAGCCGGAAGGATACGGAGAGGTCAGCTGTAGTGGCCTTGGCCTTCTCAGGAGGGTGTTAACACTGCTGGGTTTTGCCACAGTCTCTTATGTTGCTTACGTCCTGCAGCAATACGTGTTCAAACGACATAAGGTACAAGCCGTCTTGAAGCAAGCACTTCGGGAAAGAATGGAAGGCCAGCAGTATGACCCCGTCAAAGCTGCTCAGGTGCCAGACCAGACTGGGCTGGGTTAGCTTATACTTCGATTTGGCTTTGCCAGTGACCTTGTGCTGTTGCTTCAATGGCAGTAAATGTTTCGTGCAGTATGCAAAGCAGCTGGCAGATGACTTGAGGGAGAAGATCAAGGCTTTGGGATATGACAGGCACAAGCTTGTAGTCCAGGTCAGATGCTCATGCCAGAACCAATTTGTATTGCAGCTGCAGCTTCTGGATAATTTTGATGCATAGGCTGTGATTGCAGGTGACATTGGGGCAAAAGAAAGGTCAAGCTATGCGGGTGGTCTCCAGGTGTCTATGGGACACACACTCTGACTCCAGTGCTTCTGAATTATATGAGAACGAGACGCTATACTGTGTTTGCCAAGTAAGTCAAGCTGATACTTTCCACAAGCACAGACTTGTTCTGACACTCACAAGTTGCTCATGCACTGTGTCAGTCCACGCACTGCTGAAATGGCACACAACAGGTTGGACAAACACAGCTGACCTATGATGCTGTATGCATGCAGGTGTACGGTTTGTATTATGAATGAGCTGGTGTGTTTGACATGAGTCCTGTTTTACCAGACAAGGACAGTTCTTGACAGCCAACAGGCCACCACTGCAGGCCTCTATTCTGACTACCATCATCTCATCACCATTTCACATCTCAGCACATGTAAATTGCAAGCCCGATTTAGCATTCCAGCAGCCGGGATAGTACGTACATAAGTCGTGAATAATCCCACTGCGATGCATTCAGTCCTGAGACATGTGCTTGATAAAACTTAAGTCACGCTGGCTGATGTAAGTTTGCAATTTGTGTTTACATGAGCATACATGTATTGGCCGTAGCAAGGTATGGTTGGCAGACTTGATTTCACTGTAGGAATATAGTTGCTACAACCAATCAAAACAAGAGTCAGGCTTAAAAACTGTAAAACACACAAGGACTGCAGTCATGAACTCAAACAGCACACCTGTCTGGCACATGAAATGAAGAAAACTTATGAAGCCATATTGGCATGAACTGGGCATTGTGGCGCTGACTTGCATCTGGTAAGAAATGCTGTCTCAAACAGAAACCATAAATGCTCCTGACAGCAATAATGCTGAACAGCGCAGTAGCAACAACAGCTTATAAGCAGATAGGTCTGAGCATGTTTGAAAGCATCTCTGTAGTTGCTGTCCTGCCGCAGTCCTGCACACACAACGTATTTGCGTCGAAGCAAATTCACATCAGGCGGTACACAGTACTGCAGTACTGCCAGCTGGCAGAAGTTGCGTAACGTCTCACCTCCCAAATGATGCATCATATTGACCACGATTGTCTCATCGCATATTGCGTAGGCCTGAACTCTGCTGTGGTGCTGGCAAGCTACTCTGAGCGCTAGGCTGTACAGTCTTCTTCATCACCTACAGTGCACCAGGTAAGCATTGACTTTGTTCAAGATAAGAAGTGCAAACCAGAAAACATCTGCTTGAATCTGTTTGCTCAGTCAGAGAATGAGACAGTTTGAACCACACCCACAGCAAGATCTTCAATCTTTTACTTGCATGTCAGTGGAAGAGGACACACTCGTTCCTCGAACGCACGAAGCTGTGACTGTAGCTGATGTGCTCTTTAGCGCTCACCTTCTGAAAGATGGGAGTGATGTCCCTGAGAGGGGGCCTGCTCTTACAGTCTTGGGGCGTACTGACCTCCTCAATAGGCTTGTGTGTGTCAAAACCATCATTGAAGCTCTGCATTTGTGGAAACCGCTGTCTTCGGTGTCTGCTTTCGTTTTGAGCCAGCTCAAAGGTGTCTGGGTTGACATTCTCCTTGTCTTCAACGGGGGTGCTGCGCTTGAGTGATACGCTCTTCAGATGTGACGTGACTTGAGACGAACGTTTGCTTTCAAGACTGTTTGGCATTACAAATAGGCGCTGACTGCCGGACCGGTTCAACAGGGACCTTTCCATGAGTGTATTACGGGGGTGGTTGCGGATATTCTGGTGGTGCTGAAGCAATGTACCAGCTGCTCTGATTCGCACCCGTAGTGACTTACCTTACCTGAGAGCAGCATGCAAGGGTGGACTAGCACGTTTCAAGCACAGCAGCTGTCGTTGACTGGGGGAAAGCACACCAGCTTTGCTGCCTTCAAAATTTGATGGAACCGCCCTGACTTCTCGGGCCGCCCTTGCAGTGAGATGACTGATTGAGTGGCAAAGCATGCATGAGAGCACACTCACTGCTGTGCTCGACGTTGCTTGGTTGTGCGACTTGCTTGAAACTATGATGCGGCGCCAGTGGCGGCAGCACTCAGCGTGCAACACTCAGCAGAACATATATGCAGTACCTAGGATTGACCGAGGGTGCAGACATGATTGCCCTGGTTGTTTATGGCTCATGGCTCACGACTCAACCCTGGCGTTAAATTTTGGAACTGGAACTGGCGTTATACTCGTGCGCACTTGTGCATTTCTGCGGCAATCAGCCTGGTAGACGCTTCTGCAAAGCAAACTTGCTACACTGTACTAGCGCCTCTATCAGCAGAGGTTTTTGCTGTTCAGTGGAGGTTCGTGGCGGGCCTTGAGATCAAAACATCCAGCTCACGGAGCCCTTCTCGCGACACAGGTGCTCGCAGGCACACAATCTCTGCAGATGTGCACACAGATCTTCCACGACCCACGTAAGCTCTTCTCCAAACAAGCGCTGCGTGCAGCGTGTTCCTGTGCATTTTTTGGTAGCCTGAGCAAAGCCGTGTGGAATGCCTTGCAGGACTGAAGCGTGCTGTGCTGTGGACGCTGGCCCTCACGGCTTTGTCACTAGTAGTGGCTGCTTTCAGTCTGCTTTCCTGGGCCCATGTTCCGGCCCTGATCGGCCTCCTGTACATACGAGTAGGTGTGGTGGCAGCTCCACTTTCCTTCTTGCTTGGGGGCATGAGCACGGACTCGTACGGTTTAGTAAGCCGCAGTAATGACCTTTTCTGCACGTACATGTGCTGGTGCTTTATACTATTTCCTGTCACACCTATTGTGGCGGGATGCCTGCTGTGCCTTGGGGTTCATCATGTGCTGGTCTATCTATTACCAGGTCTTTGTCCTGTGATGATTGGGGCTGCCATGATGGTCATTGACCTCACCAATAGAGCACAGCAGCTGTGGGAGTCAAAAAGGATCGTGTCTGCTGATCCTCTAGGCGTGCCACTGGTCTAGCATTTGTAATAGCTACACGGAGTGTGCACTATAGAGTCATGTTGTGACAAGCGGTAGCGCTAGCGCCAAGCAAACTATGTTATCAGTCCAAAGGCCTTTGGGAAGCTTGGGAACCAACTCAAGCTTCTCTGTGTGGAGTGCCCAATAGCGTTGAGTTTTGTTGCCTTTCTGAGTTACCTAGTAATCTCGTAAGATGTGTGTTCAAGTCAGGCTGGACCTGTTGATTGTAAATTTAGCTAACTAGACTGCAGTGATGGTGGATGCAATTCATATTATATGACAGTCATGTTGAGTTGTTGTAACACTGAACATGGGTCAGTGTGAATGTTTTGGTGCTGGCATGCTTACTGTACAGATAGTCAAATGAGCTCATTACACTGTGACCTTTTCTCTGTTTTTCAACATGCTCAAAAGACTAGTGAAACAATTCAAACAAAATGTGTAAACAGAAGTTGAATCTCCTGTACACTGTCAAAGTTGAAGCGTTCAGACGTGGTGGAACCAATTGTGATCACTACGCAAGTCACCACTGGATTTGAGACTCTGTTGCTTTCAATTCTAATTATCGTGCAAATCTGACTTGCAACTGCCAGAAAGTGCAAAGCGCACGACAACCTGGCTACTAATGAGAATGCGGGGCAAATTGAATTGAAAACAAACGAATTTGATTAAATTGACTGACATGTGCCATTTGCCATAGCGTCAAGCCTGTACAGCAGCCTTGGCTGACTATGTAGACATCACAGCATAGCGGCTCCTTGTGAATCAAATAGCAGCAGGCGTATATGCTGCTCACTTTGGTGAACTGTTTTCAATTTGGGGTCAAGCATTTGCTCTTGTGGCTTGACCTAGCTTGCTGAGTCAGCAACTGCAGCTAGCCTCAGAGCACTGTCACCAAGATGGCTGGTATAAAAACATACATGACCAACAGACCAACATGTGCCAATTCTTACTGTCACTGACTGGTATTCTTCATTCCTCAGCATTGTCAAACTGCCCCTTAGCAGCTCCAGATCCGGACGTCAGAGACTTTCCTGCGTTGTCTTCTGACACAATCAGCTTGGACTGCAAGCTCTCACCCAGCTGGTTCTCAAGAGGCACCTCATACTTGTCCTTGCCCTGCGATGTTGTCTCATGCTTGGTGGAATGCATGACTGGGCAGACGCCGCTTGAGCCCACCATCTGAGCCATGATCTCGTTTGGGTCATAGTAGATCTCCAGCTTGGTGATCTTGAATTCATCAGTGACATGCGCAATGCCTGCATAAGCACATCCCCCTTAAGTATGTCCAAGGCAGGGCAGGGCAGGGCAGGGCAGGGCAGGGCAGGGCAGGGCAGGGCAGGGGAAGGGGGAGGCAAGGAAAGCCCAAGCAAAGCAGCAGAGCACCAAACAGCTGAGCGCAGTACAGTGTAGCACAACACTTGCGGTATACAGTAATATGACTTTGTGCATAGCTGTGCAAGTGGTACCCGCGGGCAGGAGACTGCACTTATCACATGTGTTGTACAATTGCATGCTATGTCCAGTTCATCATGGATGCATCAGCTTGCATGACTTGTTCTGCTAGCTGAGTGGTTTCAATCAGAGGGGTGACACCGCTACGGTCCGGCGTGTCCGCATGATAGTCAGAGCGTGAAAAGCAAAATCGCGCTCACGCGCAGGCGAGTTTCAATGAGATAGACAGCACATCACAGGACATACTTTGCTGATGCACATCATGTGTGCACATCCTCAGACCCATGTCATGCAGCTTGTTCACACATATGCTTGACACATGGCAGCATGACACACTACAGCATAGTTGAGTATGAAGTGGAATGACTTGCATGTTGCAGGCCTGAGCAAGGATGTTCATAGGACGCACCATGACTTAGATACTTAGGAGGGTACCACAAGCAGGTGATCTCATCATACATATCCAGTTTCAGTCATACAGGGATCTGCTTTTGTTTGGCCTGGCTTGCATACGCAAGGTTGCAAGGTTCCGCAACAGCGCTTCAAGGTTGACTCACCCATGCCATACAGCTGTATGGTTTGCCCTGTTGCGGGGGCCTCAATGGCGGAGTGGGGCCCCGTGTGGCACCTCAGTGTGCCTGTCATCTTCCCCCAGTGCCTCCACTTGTATGTCACCACTGGAGGCCTGCAGGGTCAGGGAGGGTCAGAGAGGGTCAGGGAGGGTCAGGGAGGGTCAGAGAGGGTCAGGGAGGGTCAGGGAGGGTCAGGGAGGGTCAGGGAGGGTCTGGCAGGGTGGAAGGCAATCTGGCTAGACACATACATGAGAACATGTAAGGCTATGGGTTTGTTGCTGCTGGCTGAGAAGATTTGCAGCAGAATGGGTCTCAGAATTGCATGCAGAGGGGAAAATGGAATGGAAAAGGCAAAGGGCGAAGAGCAAAACAGGCCAGGTAGGCGGAAGGACATGCAGAGAAGGGTGGCTAGGAAAGGCCCAGAGGCAGAGAACTATCACAATGCTTGGTTTGTTCTTCTGAAATCAGCAGAAAAAGGCAGAATGGGTAGCAAGAGTGGAATGGTAACAGCAGAGGAGAAAGGCAGAGCAAGGGCCAAAAGCAAAGGGAGCCACTGGGCAGCAACAGGCCTGGTGTAGAAGGAAGGCAACAATTACAAGGGAAACAGGCAGGTACAGCAAGAAGGAGAGCATGGTCGCCGACAGCAAGCAATACAAGCAGTGAGAACATGTTCATAAGAGTAAGCAAGGCACGCACAGGCAGACAGCGAGGGAACAAGGTGATGATGAAAGGGAACAAGGTGATGCTGAAAGGGAACCAGGTGATGATGAAAGGGAACAAGGTGATGATGAAAGGGGACAAGGTCATGATGAAAGGGGACAAGGTGAAAATGACAGGGAAAAAAGGACAGGCAGGGCAGTAGCAGAGGGACCCACCCTGAGAAGACTTCAGTAGCCTCCCATGAGAAGCCTCCTGGCATTGAGTCTCTGAATGCTGAGTGTGACTCCTCAAAGTCTGAAAACAGCAAGCAGCAGCTGTACCAAGCTCCAAGCCAGTGCGAGCACTGAGTGCATGCAACAATGCACAGCTGCATATTTGTTGTTGCACGATCTGTTATCAATCAACGCCACTGCCTACAACTCTGCCACAGCACTGCATGATAGATTGCTTGAAAGCTGCCATGCAACTGAGTCCTGCCAGGCTGTGGCCAGCAGCTGACTGATGCATGACTCATAGCACATGCATTTGCATCAGTCATGCACAGGTGTATGTCCACTCTGCAATATATATAAATCCCAAAACAAAAAAAAGCTTGAGGAAGGCTAGCCGGCTGTTTAGGTGTAGTTTCCAAGTGCGTCATGTTTGCCCCACTGTGCGTGCAAAAAATTGCTTATTCTGGCAACAAGTGCTGATGATGCAGCTTGTACCTTTGTTCTTGGAGGAGTAGTGAGCAGTCTCTCCAATGAGAGCCTTGTGAATGCCTAGCCTCAATGTGCAAACATTGCTGATGCTTGCAATAAGTGCTGATGAAGCAGCTTGTACCTGTGTTCTTGGAGGAGTAGTACGCAGTCTCTCCGATAAGAGCGTTGTAAGTGCCCATCCTGAGCATATCATCCACAGAGTACTCCTCCCCTCCATTGCATGAGAAGCTGTACTTCTCTGGCACAATGGTGCGCCACCCCCCTGCACCAGGCATCTCATTGTACTCAAAGGTTTGAACAATGCGCTAGTGAGCATTGATGCCAGGGTTCTATGAGTTTATGGTTTAGGGTTTGCAGCTTCACAAATGAGAGTTTCAGTGTTGAGCAGAGCTGGTGCATGGTCCATGATGGCTGGCAATGCTACGTCTGTGTGTGATCCACATAGCATTGAGTGCTAAGCACTCTGCCTGAAGAGGCACAATGCTACATGTATGTGTACATACATGCCATATGCCATATGGTGCTCATGTCTGAGTAGCAGGCTCCAGACAACATTTATTCAAAGTGCCTAGCTGCCACAGCGTATGACAGTACGCACTAGACACATGCGAGCAATCAGACAAATGCTACAGACAAACACCTACTTCCTTTGACCTTGTAGGAGGCTTCCTTCTCCCAATTCTTGACTAGGTTATTCACCAGGAACCCTAGAGAGCCCTCTTTGTGATCCACTGACTTCTCTGCAGGCAGCATATAGTTCTGCGCAACAGCAAGTACCCAGAATGTGTTGTGCTTTGGGATCTGTGCAAGGCCTATGTAGCTGCAGCTCAAGCTTGTCAAGTGCACAGATATGCATGCACATCAGTGCACTTGACAAGCTGTCTATGAGCCCAAGTGGTAACTGACTAGGTGGTCTGTACACTTGAAATGTAGTTGCATGACAAAGCATAGAGCTCAATAACATCAGCTGGTTGGAAAATATGTATGCAGTGTGCAACTTGGTGAAGTGAAAGCTTCCAGCTGCAATGCTCAGCACCTGTGGTTAGGCTGGCATGAATGTGGTGCAGCTGCAAGAAGAGCACAGTTCACAGAAGCCTGGGCGCATCAAACTAAGTTTTTGCTGCATGCAAGCACCTAATGTGAGCATCTGTGACTGCTTGAAGCACCCGTGCATGCAAAGCACCTCACTGTACTTACGAGGCCTCTGCAAATGCACAAATGAGACTTGGGGCAAGCTCAGGTGACCCCACCTTTTTCGTAGTTCTCATTTGCAGCAGTGTAGTCTGGAACCTTGCCAAATCGCCAGGTAATGTTTTCGTCCCGCAGAACGGCATTCGAGTCAAGCATGTAGTTGGGGATTGCAGGGCCATCTCCCTGGCCTTTTCCCATACTGCAATCGAACACAGCGCCCTGTTGAGACAAGGTGCCCCAAAAAGGGCACGCCACAACGCCACAACTGGCACGAAGGGTGCAGATATCCGCTCGTCGGCATGCATATTTACCGTCGCTAAACTCGCGCAGCACGATTCAATCAAAATTACATAACGGACGAACTGCATACACACGCGCACAGCGGCAGGGCAGATCAATGGTTACATCCGTACAGCTCTATTGTATAGTCTAGGTTCAGTGCGGTGAATCGTGTGTGTACACCGCTCAACGACGTGTCTGGGGACTAACCTTGACACTTCCCGCTATGCAGATGACTTGCACGCTATGTGATTGATGCGCTGCTGTCCGCACCTGCAGTGGTTTCCGCAGTCGCGCCTGCCGATTCAGGGCAATCCGGGCCTGGGGCAGCAGTGCAGATTTCCAGAGCGGTTACGAATTCGAATTGGACCCGGCGGTGGGAGAAGTACGATGTGGAACCAGCTCTCAGGCACCGCTCCTTGCAGGCTTATTGCGCTGTGCACAGAGTGTCAGGACCGCTGCGGACGCTGCCGTTATCTGATCTACCATGATCAGGAACGCAAGCAAAGGCCTTATGACTAATGCTTAAGATCAAACGGCTCCGTCATGATGCCTTGTGAGTCAGTCTGGAAGGCCTGCTGCGTACGACAGAAGTTGGGGTGACAATGGTCCAACACAAGGATTGCAGTCATTCCTAATGCAACAATGTCATCCAACTTTTTGCCTCAAGGGGTTACGGAATCTTATGAGCTTGACACAGATACACCAACGGCCAACTGATTCCTTCAGACAGTCCTCGTTGCATTCTACCATCTTCTATACACAACGGCAATTGAAGCTGGCTGCAAAGCCAGCTGTGAGCAGCGTTACTACGAGAATATGCTACCCTTGCATGCAAACTCTTTGACCACAAAAACAACTGACAGATGAAGATATGCACAAGCTTTAGATAGGACTCAGACCTCCAGTAAATGCAAGCGGAGGTCTTTGCAAATTGACTGGCAATTGCCGGCAGCCTGCTTAGCTAGTGTGTGGCCGCATGTGTACACAGAGCAGGCATGTAGTAGGTCAACAAGCGGCTCTACAGATCTTACTGTGTCAAAAGGATTGCTAGCATGCTTTGCATTTCAACAGTGTTCCAACAAATTTACTCATTTCGATCATTCATCAAGCCTTGGATCCTTCAGCCTTAGGGGCCCCAGCAGGCTGCCTAAAGGGGGCCCAGGAAGGGGCCCATCTGTTATACACTCCATACGCGCCGTCATACACATTCAGTGCACCCTCAAAGACTTGGTAAGCAGGCTTCAGCTTGCCTGTCCACCACACTCCACTTTCACCACTGCTGCTTTGCAGCACCCATCCTCCCCAGGTGCCATCTGCAAACCAGCCCACAACTCAGGGAAAAAGCCACCAATCATGAAGGACAAAAAGGAAATTGATTGAATTGCAACAATTTCTGTCTCATGCACCATGAACCAGCCAATAACTAAAGGAAAAAGTAGCCAATCATTGAGAAAGAACCAAATAATTGCGTTCAGTTATGTCTGGTTTACCATGCAAGAGTCAAGCTGCTGATTGCTGGTTGCTGATTGCTGGTTGCTGATTCAGCGTTAAAGTGCTCCAGCTATCACAAGCATTGTCTTGACAACAAGCACCATGTTGTGGCAGTCAACACATTACGTTATGGCTGGCCAGCAAGTGGCAGTGTTTAGTCAAACAAGGCTGAGAGGTTAATGGTATGCTAGCACCTAAGTGTTGACTGCTGTGCAGGCAAGCTGGCACAAAACTATAATAGCTATGATAAGGACAATAGTAAAACCATAACAATGATGAGTATTAACTGCAATGCCTAATTTGGCATGGCGCAACATACCTTGGTGTTGGTCTCGGTATGCTACAGTGAATCCGGTATGCAGCACAGGGTACACAATGGTCCAGCAGTAACAATGATGAGTGTTAACTGCAATGCCTAATTTGGCAGGGCGCAACATACCTTGGTGTTGGTCTCGGTAGGCTACAGTGAAGCCGGTATGCAGCACAGGGTACACAATTGTCCAAGGCATCAGCCGTGTAACAGACGAGTTGACAGCGTCGCCGTGCGTGACTATCAACACATTCTCTCCATCTACTTCATCTGCAATGTCCTGTGGGCAAGCAAAGAATGTTTGGTCATTTATGGGTGCCAGCAGCATATGTGGAAAGTTGAAAGCATCTGTAAGTTTCAGCATCAATACACGATCTTGGTGTGGTTCATGAGCAATGTCCTGCAGGACATCCATGCATGAGTTGTGAGTCTGCTGCCTTGACTATATATATGGGTCTGCATATATTGGAAAGCTAGTCATGCCAACTGTATGCTTTCATGCTAGTACAGTCTGCTGTGGTGCAATATTGCCTGCCTGACACGTCATAGACAGACAGACAAGCAGATACAAATGCTGGTGCACAGATAGACAGACGCACAGACAGACAAACAAACAAGCAGATTGTATGAACAGATAGACAAAGAAGCAGATGTATGGACAGACAGGCATACAGACAAGCAGACATCCAGAACACAAGCAGACACCAGAGAACAGACAAGCAGATGTATAGACGGATGGACAGACTGACAGGCAGACGAAGCTGACCTGAAAGGCTTTGGCGTATCTGGCTCTTGAATTGAGCAGGTTCTCAGGAAATCGCAGGAATGTCTGCTGACCATACTTGACACGTGAAGCAATGTCTGCAACACAAGCACATGAGTGAGATTTGTTTATAAGTGATATAGCATCATGTTAACCCTCTGTGTCACCACCTCATGCTGAAAGCAGTTTTGCTGCCAATTCATCTGCAGAACTTATTTTGCGCCGTTGTCGACTCAAATCATGTTTGCCAAAATGCCATCATACTTGTGTTCTTCCTAATCATCTGCACGGCAGCCAGAAGATGTGCAAGCTTGCAATGGCTGTCACTGTATGCAACAGGCAAGGGGCCTCCTTACCAGCATAGCACCCCAGACAAGGGACGACAGCCACACACATTATAAGCAATATATAAGCAATATATAAGCAATATATACATTGCTTATATTTATGCTTGACTGATGTTCCTTGTCTGCTGTGTTATTTGGGTAAGGTATGTATATGTACACACGTAAATGTTTATAAAATATAAGCAAAAGCAATCAAATGCACTGACAGCTGCTTGCTGGCGAAGGGGTCATGCTTGCAGCAGAGAAACAGTGAACATGACTTGACACTCTGCTCTATGCTACATTGGTACACATATGTCATGAGTCCAACAGGCAGGCAAGTTGGCCATGTACCTCTCATGTTTTGGTCCTCTGAGTGAGTGCGTGAGTGAGTGAGCGAGTGAGCGAGCGAGTGAGTGAGCGAGCAAGTGAGTGAGCCAGCGAGTGAGTGAGCCAGTGAGCGAGCAGTGAGTGACTGAGCGAGTGAGTGAGTGAATGAGCAAGTGGGTGAGTGAGGGAGTGAGCGAATGAGCAAGGGATGGATTGGTTGAGTACATGCATGAGTGAGTGATGTCACATTGCACCTTTAGGGAGGCGAGTGGCCATGTAGTCCTTCATGTTCTTGTCCTCCCAGAACCACTCATTGATGTGCCCTGGCGGCAGTTTCCCGCCCTTCTTCACCATGATCCAGGGATTCAGAAACTGCAAAGAAATGCACATGCATCAGCCCGGACAGACACCTGAAGCCATGTCTTAGCATGTGGATGCAGTGCCCACGTCTAACTCTCCAATTACTGAAAAGCATGTACCAGCAACACACCTGCTTTTCAAGCTTTGGCAATTTGCAAAGAAGAATGATCAAGCAAGAATTGTCATACTGACCAGCTGGGGCTGACACTTTCAGCTGTGCAATCCATCAGCGAGTAGCAGCGATGTGACCTTTTGCAGCCAGCTGCAGATGGGAGGAAGGGATGGGGGGGGCAACAGGACCTATCAAACAAGATGTAGCACTGAGTTTAGAAGCCAACATCTG
>JAABUK010002508.1_pt1 | contig 32805 bp, 17 predicted proteins | sample 5559141 | NCBI WGS metagenome assembly JAABUK01 (sample SAMN10711869, study PRJNA513367) | rock metagenome | isolation source: Antarctica rocks | place: Antarctica: Victoria Land, Pudding Butte nord | collected 2016-01-03 | reverse complement strand
TTGGCGTACCCTCCTTTGGCGTACCCTCCTTTGGCGTACCCTCCTTTGGCGTACCGGTCCCTTGGACGTACGCTCCTTAAATTACACATTTCGATGCCTGAACACGATAATGCTCTACCTACACCAACAGCTCTTCGCTAGGGTAATTTAGTCCTGAGGGTCTCCCAGGCGATCCGAATGACGAAAGGCCTCTATTGGGTAACAGGTACGGTTGCCATGACGTAGAATGATCAACTGAAACTTCTACAGAGTAAGATAGATGCAGAGGGTTGGGTGACCTTTCGCGCTGTATGACCTCCCCAAAAATCTGCTGTCTCCCAAACTCTGAACCCAGAGAAAGTTCACCAGCTGATAGTGGGTATGAAAGGGAACTCATCAGCCTTTCGGAGAAGCTGTGAGCTCTGGAAGGTTAAACTTTCAAAATGTTCAAGAACTTTCGAATTACAAAGAAGCTAAAGCGTTGTCATCTGTCCAATTTCTATATATAATTTCTCCAAAAATACACCTGAGTTAGATCAGAAGGCGGGCTTCCAACACTCGTCCATCTAACAAGGCTTCTGAGGTGATCTCTTGAATGTCGTCAGCTGTATGTGTGCCCCTCCTGATCTGGACAGGACGACGGGGGTGTTCTCACGGGAGAACCTCGGCCAAGCGACGTCTTTAATGTGCTCGGCGCCCCCGCCGCTCGATCTACCATTCCTTAGCCGCAACGACAACATAATCTTCTCTTCACCTCCGCGAGCTCGGCAACAATATCAACACACGTGAAAGCCAACTTCCATCATGTCCTCTAGCACCTCCTACCATCCACGTGTCTCTCCACCGCTCCACCATCCAGAGATCGAGACAGGGTGTGATTTAGGTGGACTCTCCAAACGTCGTTCAGGACCACACGATCAACTCCTACCAGCAAACGTCGTTGATCCCAGTCTTCGGAGCACATAAGACCAGACGTGTGTAATGAGGCTGATAGTACCTCTTCGATGCTCGAGAAGATAAAGACCCTCGAACACCGAGTGTCATACTTGGAAGGGCTCCTTAGTGAGCGCGACGTGCAGCTTTCAATGCAATATTCATGCAAACGCTCGCCTTGAAGGAAACAGTGCTGGGCAAGAATCATCCAGCTACGCTGACGAGCATGGGCAACCTGGCAGGGGTGTTGGACAGTCAGGGCAAGTATGAAGAGGCGGGGGGGATACATCGACAAACGCTCGCCTTGAGGGAAACAGTGCTGGGCAAAAAGCATCCAGGTACGCTGACGAGCATGAACAACCTGGCATGGGTGTTGGGGCGTCAGGGCAAGTATGAAGAGGCGGAGGGGATACACCGACAAAGGCTAGCCTTGAGGGAATCAGTGCTGGGCAAGAAGCATCCTGATACGCTGTTGAGTGCTTATTCCCTTGCGTATCTGCTGCACCAGAACAAGCAGTACAAAGATGCAGAACCGTTATATGACCGAGCATGCGCTGGATACGAAAAGACGCTTGGAGACAGCCATCCGACTACTATAGCTCCTGTTGCTAATTACTACGAGAAAATAGAAATCTCATAGAATGCGATGGAGCTCTACGGTATCATGAGGTTTTCATACGGTCCAGCCTTATACCAAGAGATCTTGGCCATCCTTCGGACGGTTGGATGTTATGCGAGAGGTACGAGGTCTACCCGGTGTAGTGTAGTGTAGTGCGAAGGCAAAACTACACCGCACTACACCATACTACACTATTTACACCGTGTAGTACTAGATAGTGCGTGCACTACTAGGGGCCCTGCCAGTCGTTAGCTGCCCCAGCAGCCAGGGAAGGCCTTACACGCACAGGAAATTCCTCTCCGACATTATAGTACTCGTACGTGCCTATATCAGCATCGGCCAACTAGAGACTAATATCACTCTTCAGACATTGCGATCAGCATGATGTCCTTTGATCGCTTACGCTAATTCGTCACCCATCTGGACAGCAATTGCAAGGTGAAGGAAGTCAAAGAGAAGGGTCTCCTTTTGAGCGAGAATCTGCAATTCGATACAGGGATAGCTTGTGCAAGCGTTCAAATAAGCAATTAAATCAGTGACTGGCCGCTATCGAAAGTATTGAGGGGGAGGAAGCGCTCCGTTACTGGAGATGTGAAGGGCCGTCGTAATGAGATGGCGATAGGGATCAAGCTGGTTCCAACAAGCAACGGAGACCGCCAAGGAGATAAAGGCAGCAGTGAAAGCGGTTCGTCCATCGTCTATCTAAGAAGCCCTTCTAGCAAAAGACTCCCATCATCCCATCGTTCTCTGTAGACCAATAAGCGAGAGCTCATCCGATCATCGTCCGAGCTCATAAGACCGTTGCAACGCTACAGTAAAAAGTAGAAAGGATGGGTATAACAAAAGTGTAGTGAAGACAGCGCTAGAATGAACCACGATACCATATACCTAATCAGGATCAGTTATATTGTACTATCGCCCACTACGAACACCTCTCGCTTTTCCGCTCTACTGTCGTACAAGCCCTACTTCTTGCCTGTGGCCTTCTGTACAGCCTTGGTAACCTTACCGCCGGATATGTCAGTCTTGGCCACACTCTTGATGACGCCGACAGCCACGGTCTAATATCAGATAAGTGTGGTTTCTTTGCAACCAAGTGAGAATAAAGCATACATGTCTCATGTCGCGGACGGCGAAACGTCCCAAAGGTGGGTAATCAGTGAAAGCCTCGACACACATTGGCTTGGAGGGAACCATCTTGATGATAGCGGCATCACCAGACTTAATTAACTTGGGAGCATCTTCAATAGATTTACCAGTACGACGGTCGATCTTCTTTAAAAGCTTAGAGAATTTGCAGGCGACGTGGGCAGTGTGGTAATCGAGGACTGGTACGTGACCAGCGCCAACCTGACCGGGGTGGTTAAGAAAAATGACCTAGGCGTTGAAGGAGTCGGCGCCTTGGGAGGATCGTTCTTAGAGTCACCGGCAACGTTGCCACGACGGATTTCCTTGACGGAAACGTCCTTGACGTTGAACCCAACGTTATCTGCTGGAACACCCTCGACAAGCTGCTCATGGTGCATCTCGACTGATTTCACTTCAGTGGTAACGTTGGCGGGAGCAAAGGTGACGACCTGGGGAGCAAGTGCATTAGTAAGAGGGTTCTGTATGAGGTTTCGGGCGTCTCAGAATATGCTTACCATGCCAGACTTGTTAACACCAGTCTCAACACGTCCAACGGGAACCGTACCAATGCCACCAATCTTGTATACATCCTGGAGGGGCAGACGAAGAGGCTTGTCTATAGGACGTGAGGGAGGCTCGATAGCATCGATAGCATCCAAAAGAGTTTTGCCGGTGGTCTTGGTCTTAGTCTCCTTTTCCTATCCTTTATACCATGGGCAGTTTAGAGACTCCTCAACCATGTTATCACCGTTGAAGCCAGATATTAGGACGAAGGGAACGGTCATGGGATTATATCCAACCTTCTTGATGAAATTTAAAGTCTCCTTAATGATTTCCTGGTAATGATCACCTGACCACTTGGCAGTGTCCATCTTATTAATGGCCACGATAAGTTGTTTAACACCTAGGCTATGGGTAAGTAAAGCATGCTCACGGGTCTGGCCATCCTTGGAAATACTAGCTTCGAATTCACTAGTACCAGCGGCGATAATAAGGATAGCGCAGTCGGCCTAGGAGGTACCCGTGATCATGTTCTTGATAAAATCACGATGGCCGGGAGTGTATGCATCAGAATGTAAGTATAGTCCCGTATTCGAAGGGAGCAATTTACTTACCAATGACTGTGACATAGTATTTGGGTGTCTCGAATTTCTATAGCGTAATATCGATAGTGATACTACGCTCACGCTCGGCCTTAAGCTTGTCCAACACCCATGCGTACTTAAAGGAGCCTTTGCCCAACTCGGCGGCTTCCTGTGGTAGGAGTTAGCAATCCGTGTATACATTATACGTCGGCGCAAATTGCGATGGTGGGGTAGCCGCCACCCCACCACGTATAACTTAAAATTTGCGCAGCAGATCCGAACACATAGTAGACGTACCTTCTCAAATTTCTCAATCGTACGCTTGTCGATACCGCCGCATTTGTAGATCAAGTGACCTTGTATATATAAGTATACGGAGTGATAGAGGGGTAGAACAAAGTCATACCAGTAGTCGTAGACTTTCCGGAGTCGACGTGGCCGATAACGACCACGTTGATGTGCATCTTTTCTTTACTGTGGTGAAGAGTAACGTCAGCAGGAGCTCGACGAAACACAACATGTGATGCTGCAGCGGCAACGGCAGTAGGACATGGAATGCGTACCCCATCTTGCCGGTATTGCATTGTGTCGGATTGAGTGTTGTTTTGTGGTGTGAGAATTGAAGGACTTAGGGATCTAAAGTGAGTGGTCATTGAATATCAAAAAAGAAGAGAGAAGAAAGTAGTTGTAGTAGTAGTAGTTCATTCCGCCCGGGGGCCTAAACCCAAAGGGCTCTAGTTTTATATTACACGATTTGGTTCACTCGCTTGTGCCATAAACTCCACAAAGCCTATATAGATCCTTCTCTCCACTACATTCTGCTGCCGAAGCTTCTCCTTACTCCTCCGGGTCTCGTGCGTTATTGGTGGGTGAGCTTGAAGGCGATCCTCCAAGTGTTCGACGTCCGATCTTCAGCAGCCGAAGCGAGACCCGCAGGGCACGAGTTGTATGGGGGGAAAGGGGGGTGGGTTAGTAGGTGAGTGGGTCAGCAGGTTAGGTCTGGAGTGGTGGCCCTTCTAGGGGCTGCTCTGAGTCAGTTGCAAATCTTCCTGTTGCCGTAACATATTGGATTGTTACCCGGACGGCTCTTATATTTGGCTGCTATTCTTCTGGGTCTGATGTTGCCTTTCCTCCTTGGAAGAACGATAGATCGCCTCTTCTTATTTCCGTCTACTGCATTAGTATGTTTCTCTGGTCCCTCCCTCTAGTGCATCTGAATAAAAAGTGCTGTACTATCTCTTTAGCTATACCGCAATCGTACCCATATCATGTTGGCTGATCTCAACGCTCTTGTCGTGGGGGGCACAATTCTCGACTTTCGCTGGCGGCTGGAACATTTCGTGACCCGCTGGCCACCCTGAGACCCACTGGAGCGCTTGGGAGTGCGGTCGGTCTGTCTGTGAGTTGATTAACTCTGGTTGTGGCCGCTGTCGGAAGACTCATGGACCTTCTGGTTTTGAACCAAGTTTGCGACTATTGTAGCTAGCCCGGCAGTCTCAGCTCTCAGGTCCGCGACGTCCTTATCTTGCTTTTGATTATAACTCCTTACGAGAGCCCGTTGGTCTGATTGACTTTGGGCCAGGGTTTTAGATCGATTATGCAAAATGTCAACAACCTCCCTCAAGTACTTTTTGCCAAACTTGAACTCTTCCCACAACTTAATGACGCACTTGAAAATTTGCGAATTGTCTCTGGTGAAGTTCCTCTTGGGAACCGGACGATCTTGACTCATAGTGGTTGGCACATGGAATCAAATGTCGAGAAAGTAAATCTGGACGCAAGGTAATCGGGACACAGGTCCTCGTAGAATTACACTAAATCCAAAGAGGCAATGTCAACATTAGCCCGATGACAGGGTTGTCAAAGACTAAACCAAGAAAGCCATGAAGGTTGGCTACGCATCCTCTTGACCTCTTGTGGAAAGCTCGATGCATACTTCGACTCGCTGTCTTCCATATCGCTCTCAGCAGCGAGAGCACAAACTACGCACACAGGTACTCACCGAGAAAGAGTTGCCTCGATTGCCTAAGGGTAGCATAAATTACAGCTTTGAGGGAGGATTGCATAGCCTACGGGACGAGAACATTGACACCTTCATGCACGAGCTACGCATCGTAGCCGCTCGACTACATCAGCTCGAAGATGACTACTCGAATCTTCTCCGCGATTTTGAGGAGTCCACGATAGTGCTTAAGCAGGGGGACAGAGCTGTCAAGGAAAAGAGCACAAAGCCAAGAAAGAGGGTACATTGGTCAGATGATTTTCGCCGCGATCCAAGATGATTCTATTTCACTTGAATCAAAGTGTATTTCAGTGAATGTAAAGCCTCGCACACTCAAATAACTAGCCAGACCATTCGGCTACTGATTTATACACGGTGCCTTTTTAATCTTGAGTGGAAGCGGGATCTGCACAGTGTCGTCGTAAAATCTGGGGACAGCGTTATTCACCATGGGCTGCATTATTCTGTGCAACGAAACGTCATTGGCCGAGCATGACTTCGCACGTCGGCAACGATGATGCCTGTTCCTTTTATATAAACGCGCGTGGTGTCGAACCCATAGGACCTATACGCCAATAATGGCTCCAAAAATAATGCCGAAGCTGCACAGGGCAGTAAATAGAACGATGGCAGGACTGTACATAGCAAGTGAGCTAATCACTTCCTTCCTCGTGTTTTCTTCCCTTTGCAATCTGCTGCGCGTCTCAGCTTAACTCTTTCCAACTCCAATTTTGCGAGCTCAACCTCGCATTTACTCTCAGTCTCCGCAAGCAAATCTCCATTGGATTCTTTCAGTCATTTCGTCGACTATTGCGCCAGCAACCTCGTGATAAGTCCTATTTTCTCAAAGACTGCATCTAGAGCAAAACGAGGACCTTCAAACTTCATGTCCCACTTACTAAGGATGCTCATCTTGATACTCTCCAATCCACGTCCCTCTTCATAATGTAATGATTCTGAACGGCATCGCTGTGTAGGGTCGGCTGGTGGAAGAGTGTATCGAAAGCAGAAGTCTCTGCTGCAGTCATTCCCGAAGATGAAGGGGGAATGTCGTAAGCCACGTTTAACTTAAGGTGATTTAATAACAACTATCTCCGGTGGCACTATGGTTTCGTCCAATTGACGTCTTTTGCGGGGAGTCGAATCCTCTGGCGTACGAGGGCGCTTCATGTACATATGTCACTTTGGTTGTGTAGATGAAGGCACTAGCTATGTATTTGAATCAATCCTAGAGTCACATGATAACGTAATAACAATCAGCGCGAGCGGCGCATTAGTACAAGACATGTCTTCAGGCGATCACTTCCCACCGAAGTTTATATGCTGACCAAAAGGAAGCGCCGTGTGAGTTGTCTATCCATCTCCATCTGTGAGGCCTTCAAACATGATACTACTATCTGGTAGACCCTTCATAATCATTGGGTACATGCATTCCCAAGAAGAGTCTGCCAGATGGAAATCCACTGTCGATAGTGACCGTAAGTTGTCCCTATGCATCTTGCAGATCCCTAAAAGATTAGTTGCTGTTATGATTCCCGTGTAGACATGCAAAACCTGTAATAGAGTAAGCTTGATATCAAGAAAAATCTCTGCAAAGTCAAGGCGGGTGAAATAGCCACAAGATGGCGTAATCTCCAACCTAAGAATTTCGATCGAGTCTAGATTTCGTAGTAATTGTCGTACTCCACACTTTACTAAGGATTTCCTCCGCTCGGACTGCCCTTGCTCTAGGCGAAGATTGAGGCTGACGATACTATTCCAACCTTCACTAATACTATATGTGTACCAAAAGTGGGATGGGACGTAGTCTATCTTCACTGACTGTACAAAGTGCTGTATATAGCGCGTGCTGCAGAGTATCATATGCAATGCACTCGTGTTATTACCTGATGACAAAAACGTTGTCCAGAGCCTCAAAGAAAAGCGATCGGGTATACCAAAGACGTGTATGATAAAGGCAACCCAGAATTGTGATTGCTTAGTATCATCTAATGTTCTAAGCCATATCCTTCTTAATCTCGTTAGTCCAGGGAAATTGGAGCTTAACTTAGCTTCCTAAGCGATAATGCCTTTTTGCGCTTCCAGATACTTGCAGTAAAGTTTGAAAGACTGCCGGAGCCAGTTTTCAGCTATAGCCCAACCTGTTTCCAGGCTCCATGCCGGATCAATGTCATTTTGATCTTGTAGTATATTCCACCATTCGCCACCAGGCTTAACAGAGTATAGCTGCCTCCTAAAAGCCTCGTAAGTGTACTCCCTTGATCAGCGACTCTCCGTGTAATATCCAGGCTTCGCCGCAGGAGATCAAAGTGTAAAGAGCCGAACATTCTGGCTGCAATGTCTACTTCTAATGCATGACACGATAAGCGGAAGCACTTTAGTGTCGAGAAGTCGCAATGGTCAAAGATTAATCGAAAAATTTCTAGAGGAAATGTAGTCTTCAAGCTAGTCGGGAAATGCAAGTCTAACGCCATAGTTATCTAGGTGGGGCGGGTAATATGACGGTAGAGGTGGCGCTAGTGGTGTAGTAGGCTGATGTCAGTATTCTTACTAAATTTAAGCGTGAATTCATTACAAGGGTGCAGAGATTTCCGTTAGCATAGATAGCTTGTATATATACATGCTCTTCTTTGTGAGATGCCGTGATAACAGGTAAACTACTATGGACTCGAACTTTTCCTATGGCAATCCAACACAGCAACTACGAGAAGCCGAGATGTATCATTCGACAAGACCATACTTCCCCTATAATAACCCTGCCCCTGTCAGCGGTAACGAAGTTAGCGATGAAGAATACCACCCTGAGAGTATACAGAGCCACGTCGGGACAGCCTCTTCTTCACGGCCACAGTCAACCATTTTGCCAGACCTAAAGGCGCTTCAACAATCTAATGCAGTAAAATTACATATTAAGACATTAGACTGGAATTTTGATTTCGAGGGTCCTTATTTAGCACTATTTAAGATACTAGAGTCGCTTGGATCTATTGCGCGAGATTTATCACATAAAGAATAATATAGAAAGTTATAAATTACCACTTATTAAGCTCGTGAAGTTGTAATTGGCTATGGTCTTGAAGACCGGACTAAATGATGGCTAGAGATCGTTAGAGAAGAATACTTGTACTGTGACTTGGAGGCAAAGGTGTATCTGAAGTGCCAACTTTGCCAATTGTGATGCATTCTAGGAGTGATGGATATTGACAAGGATAGGTGGAAAGTAGTAGACTCGATGACTTGGTGTTTGCCGAATGGCTTCAACGCTCATCGCTCTTGTTGCCTCGATTGAAGCGGTGTGCTTGGTCTAACCAGCTCGCAAAGTTGACCAGAGAGGAGGTAGAAGGGGAGGGAAATGTGAAAGAGGGTAGAAAGATGGTAGATCGATCAATCCTGGAAGCCTGGCCTTCGCTTCTTTGTCACCTTGAACATCCTTCACTTGCAAATGTACTTTGATTGTGTATAGAATCTCTTGGTCGGAAAGTGTTATAAAAAGCAGTGTCCAAAGTCCAGCCCCTTCGCCAATATAAGCTCCGCTCTTTCCTTCTATGCCAGCCCCATTCAGGGAAGTGGCTATGGTTTGGGATCGGCACGTTGGATGGAACGGCGGAAGGGAACGGGTTCTGCCTCGAGACCCTCACCCTGGTTGCCACCTTGTATCATCGATGTCAGCTTCGGCGTCCGGTCTGCTTAGGGCCCTCCGCCATTGGTGGGTTACTTACTCCCACGCTCTGCCTCAGGCTCCTGACGAGGTAGAAGGGACGGATTTGCGTGGGTCTCAGCGTATCAATGCGCGTGCTGTCCACTAACCTGTATGTATGTCTTGACAGTGTTTGCATTAGGCTGATTTTCTGAGTAAGCTGGGCGCGGGTCAATGTGTCCAGCCCAGGTAGATATGCGCCATAAGTCCTTCTATGGAATCGGCAGGTTCCGGCAGGTGACTGCGATTGTAGACTTGAACCCACAAAGCCTCCATCGTGGAGACTCGATCTCTCAAAGGTGTAGAGCGCTCTCGGAGGTGTAGGGCGGCAGCGTCTTACGTGTTGCCTGCGACGCGTCAGTGCATACGATGGGGCCCTGCCTACCCGTTGCTTCTCGTTCCCTGTGTTCACTGCCAAGAAAGCCAAGAAGTCCCACGTACCTATGCTAGTCTCGAAAGGGGAAGCTATGCCGAGAAAGTCGCTTGCCTCTTCAAATACTCTACTTTCCTTTATCCTCTGCAACAGGCCTCGGCCAAAATTCCGAGACTGGACAAAGCTGGACTTTTTGGACAGGATTGTTGCAAATGCCACGAGTCTTTCCGTGTGAACACCGACGGAAAAGTAACGGTTCCACGACCTCGACAAGTCCTCCAAAAGAGTCAAAGTCCATAATTTGAAGTCAGCGAAAACTTTCACTGCTCACGCTAGTACGTTGCGGTGCTGGTTCTTGGATCTTTCACTAATTCGTCTACAGACGGACCATCTAGGAGAGCCTATCGCGGCGGTCAAGCTAGGTCCCCAAGGACTAGAAAGTCCACAAACCCCACGGCTCTGTCCCGTAGGGAGAGCTTTACATTATCCTCCTCACCCTCCTCTGCCACGCGCAAGCATTACTCTCGGAGTGGACTAGAGACTCTCCCTCCGCTCGAGTCACACTCCAACAAGGCTCAGGAGGATGGCGATCCAGATCTCAGCCAGGAACATTCCATACAAATACCCTCAAGTGGTTGCTCCGATCCCGAGCCGCATATGGAGGCGCCAACATTGAAAGGAACGGGGCGACATGTTGAGCGATCCAGACAAGGAGGGAAGGGGGAATGCGAAATGCTTTCTGGTGATTTGTCAGAGAACATTGAACCTCGTTGGCGAGCATTCGAAGAGCTGTAAAAGTAATCATCTTTGCTGGGAGCTGCGAAGCGTATATCGTCCGGTTCGGCCACTTCCTATGAACCGAAGGTCTAAGGACTGGGAGGACAACAACAAAAATCTCGGAGACGCATCAGTCTCTCAGAGAGTCAGGACACGAACCGCACCCCTGCTAAGCGGAGATCCCCCGGAGCGGGTCCAAAGCTTTTAGGCACCCTGGCCCCTGGGGAGTTAGCGCCTGATCAAGACTTTCGGTGTCATCCTCAGTCCCAAAATCAAGAGTATGATTTGTATGGACAGAAGGTTTCACTGTCACAATCACAGGAAGTTGCGCTGGAGACACGAGCAAGCGAAGAGAGGCCTAGGTACCAAGAATGACAGGTGGGGGCTGTCACACTAAGCCGACCGCGTCCCATCTCGGTATCACGGTATGATCGCCGCCGATGTACAGGAGCAAATCTAATTACCAGGTGAGCTCTTTTGATGGCTCTCTCTACTTGGTAAAGGACGAGCCCACTAATGAGATCACCGAGCAGGCATATGTCTCCACACCAACGCCAGCCACGTTATCCTCTGATACACTATGATCTATATGGAGTGTGGTGAGCCCGGGCTGCTGTTTTAGCAGCCGAGTGACCAATTGCGTTCAGGCTTGCACCTCCTCGACATACTTATATAACTTCTCATGCCTCCTACTTTCGTGTCAGTACTAACCCCCAGGAATGGGTTAGGCATCGAAGGACCTTGTCTCTTATCTTGGCCTGATAGAGAAGCTGTCAGTGGAGGATCAGATACGCCAGACCATGACACTTACTCGCGCTCTAATGATTGGATCGATCGTCTCGTGCCAGCGACAGACCTCCTTCCATCAGCTCTGGTCTACTCGATTCTGTCGTCATTGACAACATCTTGATCTTCGAATACGGCATAGAGAATAACATAGAGAGGAGGAGCAAAGATCTGACTGTGTTTGCTCTGGTCTGTGCACCGGAGTGCTGTCGATGCCACTCTCCGAATACGTCCACGTCATCGTTCGCACCAGTGTATTGGTTGTCATCCTGCGTACGCCCGTGCTCGAGCCCTTCAAAGTCGAGTCTGGTATCCACGGGATCCTTGAACTTCTTCCACCCATTGTCCTGCATCAGCGTTTCCGGAGTCCCTCACATCTGTGGAGACGCCGCGATCTAGCGCCGAGCAACCCCCGTCCTGCGTGCTATCCAAGCGCCGGCTTAGCATAGCCTTATCCATGATGCGCTAAAATTCCGTCGAATCCTGAAGGTGATGCCGTGCATGAACACATGGTGGAAAGGCGGCAAATAGCGCTGAATTCTAACCTCATACGTACTAGGGTCAGATCACCTGATCAAACTCGTCTCCGGTCGATCAGCTATGAGCATGGATGGCCGAAAGACATGCTCCTTTGGCTTTTTCGGTCTTGCGGGAACGTGCATCCATCGTCGCGAACGCGAGTCAGGAGGAAGCGGGGGGTAACAGAGGGGTGTAGGACGGTAGGTGGTAGTGTCAAATGGGTCAGATAGAGTGAAGCTCTTTCCTAATTCCCACCTTATTTCTTTCCTCTCTTCTCTTTTCTCTGTACCAAAGCTCTTTCTCAACACCACACTCACCTCGCAAATCATAGAAATACCATACACCTATCATTGTTACATTCAGTGTTGAACCCATGAAATGGCTGCCGCATTCAATGAAGTAGTATCCAACAACCGAGCCAAAAGCCGAACCTTTACTTGGACTATTGATTCCTCAGCTCATGACTCCTCGACTCTCCAATCCTCAGTGAGCGAGTTTATCAGCACCGATCTCTCCGCAACCGACTCATTCAGCATCGATAATTCAATTATGAATTCTAAGGGTGCCACATTCTCGCCATCGCCAAGAAGGCGCAAAGGGTCTCGTGTCAAGTGGCAGACTTCCAGTTACAACGACGAGATCATCTTACTCGACCTTCGCCTAACGCAGGGTAGCGTCCCATGGGCTAAGACTACTGAGTTGTTTAATACCTACGTTCCGCTAGCCCGCTGGCGTACCGTCAACGCTGTCACAAACAAGGGGCAACAGCTCATGAGAGACCACATGAGTCGGACTTCCGCAGCTCCTCCTCAGAACTTCCCGGCGAACGAGTTTCGATGGGGTTACGCAAATGGACCAACACCCTCGCAAGAGTAACGTCCGTCCCTGTGTCGCGAGACGCACCCCGTCGCGAGACAAACCCCAGGTACTTTGATTTCACGCGACTCTAATTTGTGAACGCATGGAAATCTCCCGTAGTGTTGCATCAGTCTTATGATGCGGCCAATCCTGAACAGTTCTGTGACCAGCTACTGGAAATCTACATTCTCATCGTCGCCGCCCCCCTAATTTACGGCGAGCCTTATTTTCATAGTGTAATTGTGCTCATCCGCCACAGTTCCACCATCAAGCTTTTGTTATTATCGGAACTCATAAGTAATCTTTGTTCGAGCCTTAGAATCCTATAGGGAGGCTGAGAAGTTATCATCAGCCTTGTGGCGGCTGTAAGGCGCTATGTAATGCGACCTCGGCACACCCCGCGTAAGGACTACGTTGTATTTTACCTTGATGAATAAGCGCAATCTCAATCGTGGCTAAAGCCTGTGGCTGCGAACTTTCTCGCCTGTTATCAAGCCCGGGGAATCGAAAAATCATCCTTGTAATCACGACTAAAACTACTGAAATTTTAACACGCGTGCAATACTTTTCTATTCCCAATGCCGTAATCTGCTCTATAGCTTCTTCTCTTTCCCTACTTCGTGACCGGTTTTCCAGTACTTGCGTCAATTTTGATTCATCGCGCCTTGAGCTTCGTCGACCTCGGCTGGCTCTACCCTTCCTTTCCTTTATATCGCGCTTTCGCCGCGCCGCAACGATATCTTCGTAACTTTAAACCTTTGTAGTACCTACTACAGTCGCCTTGGTTAATCTACGAGTGACTCTCTTGTTATTCTGCTCAAATAGTATTGCGTTCTCGTCCAAGAAAATCACGCGGTCAGGGAAAGCCTTACTGCGCAGCATTCGTCACCTTTCAACGCCTTGCGCAAGATCTCTATCGACCGTTTCTCCCTGTATAATACCCTTCTCAGTATCTGTACGCACGGATTTAAGGGCATCTGAGGTTGTAGGGGTTTGGAGGGGTTGCATTGGATAGAGGGACATCTATCTTGATAATAGCGGCGGTTGAATTTCTCGCAGCACCCCGCTCCGGATTGAAAGGCCGAAGCCCTGTCTTTGGATCAGCCGGAAATGATATTTCCGCGCCCAAGCTGTTTTCTACAGAATGGCCGAACCTATCAAGAGCTGCTAGATCATTATTTGTTAGTGTGGTTATAGGCTTGATCGTGATAATAAGTCAGCTCTAACATTCAGCATAACTTAATTATCGTCCTCTCTACTAGGTCTCATATGTAATCCCAATTCATTGGCTCGCTAGACTGGCGTTTAAACAGTGCTAAGCCTTTGCCCTACCCTGTACTTTGCCTTGCTTCTGATCAAGCTGGCCTCCTAGTCAAGATATTCGACCGACATCCCATGTTAACGCTATACAATCATCGGCTATCAGTAGGAGCCTGATCGGACGAAATGCTAGGCGTCAATCGAATCGGTCTCATCAAGCTTTCTGATAGCGAAGATACCGGAGACCATTTACTAGGGAGTAAGAGAGTGAAGTATAAGGCTTATAGATTAAAGATATACTTATATTAACAGAAAACAGCATCGTTCTCGTATATAGCTTAAGGGGATATCTATTTCGGACGTAGGCGAGCAATATACAAGTAGGTGACGACCGCGCAGCCGGCCCGTTAAGTCGGCGCCAATATATCAGCTCCTTTTTCAAATCTATAACTCCCCCTTTGGAAAGTAATAGCAGCCAAAAAACTGCAACCTTACGACCGTAACAGGTCTTCTAGCCTAAAGAATATCTCGCTGAGGATGTTTCTTAAGTAAGAGTATAGATATACGGATATAACGCGGACGTTATTAGGGGTCTATTCCAGGCGACTAATAAGAACAGCGTATCGGGACACGGGCGCGACCTCAAGGTTTAACTCGAGCGTGATATAAATAATAAGGTGGACCTAATTTTCTTTAAAGGGCCGGCATAAAAGGCTTATTATATGTCAGGATCCTATTATTTTCGTGGCGTACAGCCTTAGCGGCATTATTGTTAAAGACGTAAGATAACGGCGCTACCCCTAATTTGAATAATATATAGTCTTGACTATTATTATAGGCATTGTGGAGATCCGAAGCGTGTCACGAGCGAACGAGACTCGTCGTCTCCCTAGGGACGCCGCATCGAGGCAGTACTCTAGCGAGCTAGGGAGAGATCGCATCGAACCTTGTTCGACTCGCGCTGCAAGACTCGCAAAAGAAAATCGTCGAGACTCTGGAGGTAGATAGCGAAGTGCTAGACAACATCCACGAGTAATTCATCGAGATGGTATTTAAACATGGCATCCGTATTCATTCCTTCCAGGAGGGGCGAGGGATATCCGGGATTAAAGGGCTGGATAGAAAGGTGCGCTGTCCGTCTCTTAAATATACTATCAGTGATTGTACTAATCTATATGGGAAAATCCAGGTAGTTAGCGATTTCTCATCGAAGCTCGGTTTGCCTACGATCGAGAGAGTCGAAAGTATTAATGCGAATCACATGTAAATGGCCCGGTATAGAGACCGGTTAGATGAAAGCTATCGCTTCATCGCGGGGGTATTAAAGCAGTTCTTGAAGAATGTAAATCCAGATACGAATTCGCCGGTCAAGATATCTACGTACAAGCAGCGAGAAACATTTATAGAAGTATACGAAGTTCGTTAGTATTTATTAAGACTCGTTATCTCCAGCCGTTCGTAGGCTACTAACGAATTACAGCTAGCTCCACGACCTTATCCTTTTACCTTCCCTTCCTCCGGAATCGGCGTTTTATCGGCAAAACCGAAAAGCTAAAAGAGCTGGAAAAGAGGCTTATAATCCGCAGGGACTACTAGAAGCTAGCCGTTATAGGCCTTAACAGAGTAGGCAAGACGTAGGTGGCGCTAGAGCTTGTCTATACTATTAAGGAGCGTTGGCCTACGTACTCGATTTACTAGGTACCGGCTATGAGCGGCGAGAGCTTTAAGTAACTATTTAGAGACATCGCGACTTAATACTCTGTCCCGCTGAATCCAACGGAGGAGGACCCGAAGGAGTTAGTACGGCGGTACCTAAACAGCGGCGCGGTAGGTAAATAACTACTTGTCGTTAATAATACAGACGACTAAAAAGTTCTGTTTAGGATATTAGGTGAAATAGGAGGCGTAACGAGTTATCTACCTAAGAGCGAGAATAGATTAACTTTATTTACTACGCGCTATAAAGAGATAGCGGTGTCTCTAGCAGGTAGTAAGATTATAGATATCCAGGAGATAGATTATTAAGAAGCAGAATCTTTTCTAATCAAATTATTAACTTAGAAAGACTTACTTAACGACTAAGCTATCGCTACTAAGTTATTAAATAAGCTAACATTCTTACTACTAGCAATCGCGCAAGCGGCGGTATATCTTAACGCGATGCAAATCTTTATTCGAGAATATCTCTCTCTTTTACGGAGTATAGAATAAGATACGATCAGCCTTTTAAGCCGAGAATTCCGCGACAACACGCGATATAGTAACTTAAGGAATACCGTCGCCGCGACGTGGTTAATTTCGTTCGATTAGATCCGCTGATTAGATTCTCTTACGGCAGATCTTTTATCCTTTATATCGTGTATCGAGAATAAAGCGATTCCTCAGTCGATACTACCTACCGTAGAGCTAGAGGAGCGTATAGTATATACTATTAGTACCCTCCGTGCGTATACTTTCGTGATAAAACGGGGAGATACAGATATTTATAATATATATCAGCTCGTCCATTTAGTAATAAAGGTATAGTTAGACAAGTAGGATACTTTACTAAAGGTAAAAGAAGAGGCGGCTATATACCTTACATAGATCTTTCCTTTAGATAACTATATTAATCGGGCTATCTAACGGGAATACTTCCCTCATACTTTTCAGTCTCTCCGGAACACTAAAGCGCTAGATATCAAGGCGAGGTCCGACTTATCTATAGCCGTTAGAAGATGTCTTCAAGTTAATGGACGCGTTAGAGAAGTTATCGTTTAGCTATCTAAGTATTTCTTATAGAGGCAGGGCCGGTTCCTAGCAGATGATCCCTCTCGACTAATGTCGCAGCATGAGCTCGCAAGCGTATATCAGGCAGACGGGTAGGTGTTAAAGGCAGTTAAGCTACTCGAACAGGTCATCGTAATACAGGAAAAGGTGCTTAAAGAAGATTATCCCGACCGACTAGTATCGTAGCATGTACTCGCAAGCGCATATCAGGCAGACGGATAGGTGTCAAAGGCATTTAAGCTACTCGAACAGGTCGTCGCAATACAGGAAATAGTGCTTAAAGAAGATTATCCCTCTCGACTAATCTTAAAACGTACGCTTCTAAGTTTATATACACAGCAATATTCTGATTAAGAGCGTCAAATTGAAACTAGTAAACAGTACTAAATTTAATGCTCTGAAAAGCTAGTTATAAGACCTAGAATAATATCGATGAAAAAAAGAACTAATACTTACTAGGAGAAAAGACAAGGAATCTATAGTAGTAGTATAATCCTTTTAGCCTGTATATAAGGGGGAATATAAGAATTATATTTGTCTGGAAAGGAGGGGTAATACAAATTGTAATATTAATCTATGAATCTGATCCTAATACTAACTTAAAGAAATGTATTCGAAAGATACGGCATGCTAGTATTTGCTAACCACCGATTTTCCTTAACGAGAATACAATACTTTACACGCAGATTAATAAGAAAACCTATCGTAAATTAATCAAGGTAACTATCTTAGGCAGTGCGAAATTTGAGTTTATAAACATATGGTTAAGGCATAGCAAAAGCGCAAAGCAAAGGAAGCTAAGGTAGAAGTAAGTCGAGATCAACGACATTCAAAGCGTAAACTGTCAACATCTGCGTAAGTCTTAAGGAAAAGGACACGCAGTCGGGAAAGAGAAGAAGCTATAGAACAGATTACGGCGTCAGGATTAGATAATTTCTGCTCTATTTTGAGATTTAAATACTTTAAGCGTAATGATAAGGTTTATATTTTCGGCATAGCGGGATTTTCGCTTCGCCGGGATACCTTATAACTGGTTACGACCCGCGCGAGCCTCCCTTTATCGTACGGCGCTCTCATCTTCCGCATTCTCCGCTATTACATCCGCGCCACTGGGGCTCTCCATGGTTCTGGCGTAATTCCATCCTCTTCAACTTGCGCTTCGCTTATCCGCGCGACTTTGGCCTTTGGCTCTAGCGTACCTGCTTCTTCCGGACTCTTGCGCTTCTGACCACGTTTCCTTTTTCCCTTTCCCTTCGCCTTGTCTTGTTCTTTCGCCTTCCTCTTAGCACGCTTCGCGACAAGGTCCTTATAGCTCATAACCTTCACTTTTCCTAGTACCCCTAGCTTAGTCGATCATCGAACTTTGGCTTCGTCGTTGATTGTGATTAAGAATCGGATCTGGTCCTGCTGGAGGGTACCCTTAGTAAAGGACATTTAGGTAGTATTAGTAAGCTTCTATACGTGTCTCTATAGGCTTTATTTAGTCGTCTTATCAAGCGTATAAGTATCCTGTTTAATAATTAAATTTTATAGTAATCTAAGCGCCTTTACTAATACTAGCGTCACAGGCGTCTATAGTATTATATCTTGTAAACGAGGCCCTACTATTACCTTATTAGCTATTAGAATAGTTAGTTTAGCGGGCGGCTTTAATATAACTCTAAGGACTCTGTCTAGGTTAAATATTATTAACCTACTTATAGTGAAACCGGCCTTAATATTCTTAGGCGTGAACGCTATCTCCCTTATAAGGCTGTATAGAGAGGTGAAATACTATTTTCTAATTATATTTACACCTCCTCGTTCTAGTCGCTTAACCTGCTCGTGATAGGGCTAATTTTAGTAGGGTAAATATAGCGATATTACAGGGCTGGAGCTTATAAGAGGTATAAAAGGATAGTTAATATAGAATAATATTATACTTGAAATAAAACTCTAGAATTTCAAGGGTCTTGTACGTTCCGAAGCTATCGTAAATTAGTACTCGTGGTTTCTAGTTAGCTTATGTTACGGTTCACTCCGTCCGTGAATAGGATAGACCTATGATTAGTTCTCGTGAAGAGGAGTATTAAGGAAGTAGGGCGAGTAGGCTTATACTAAACAGGTCTAGTATAAGGTATTATATTTAGTACTTAGGAGATTACTAGAATCATAATATAAGTTAAGTATAGAGCTCCTATCTACTAGGAAACATCGCCATTTATATAGATATAGGAAATCCGTATGCTTACTAGGTCGCCTAGATCGCTCGTCGTTCGCTCCTATCATTCTAGCGACCTTTTACTAGATCGACTAGATCGCCCTTCGTGCGTTCCCGTCATTCTAGCGACCTACTTACCGGGTCGACACTTCTTAGCTAATGTCGACCCGTCGACCTGTATTACTAAGCCGTGCCTAGCCCCTTAGTATTTCGGTAAAACCTACGATTATAATAGCTTATTCCTTAGTTTAGGGATTAAATATCTACTTCAGCTACTCTAAACTAATCTTAGAGTTAGTATATCTAGATTCGGAGCACGTATACTACTATCCGGGGGTGGGAAATATAATCCAGTTACTTTGATAGGTAGTAGCTAGCCAGATAATCATAGGTATTAGATACCTACCGTTGGCGCTAATATACTTGATCGTAGTTATAGTCGTTTACTTAGTTCGCGCGCCTTAGTAATCTCGGACGTTTTCCTTACTTATAAGGACTTTAACGGAGCCTAGTATAGATAGTATAACTCTAGTCTCGTCTATATTATATACATTTTCTATTAAAATAACTAGATCTTATAATACCTTTCTAATCACCTTAAACTAGTATATAATCTTCGTATAGATGTTTTTCTCATAACGGTTCTAGTCGAGCGGCCCTACTCTTCTCGCTTAGAGTACTAAATAGCGCTTCTTGAAAGCCTTCGCCTAGTTCCTACCTGAAGGCTTAGGTAGTCTATCCGGCAGAGGGCGCTAGTAGGTAATCCTAAAAGCTAGTGGAGGTATAAATTTCATTCGTCAAGGTTATCCTAAATTAGACATCTATAAGAGGAACCTAACGAGGGCGCTCTCTTCCTACTAGGTAAGATACTGTTAGCCCTCGGCCTTCTCTTCTCGCGAGCGTCGTCTACATGCACGATGATTCAGCGTCGAGCGAGCGACCCCGCTCTCATCTGCTAGGGCACGGTAAGACACGCTAAAAGGAACGCCTTGTACTAGTACCTAACTGGCTTTCATCACCGATAGTTAATACTGCGAATACTCTTAGCGGCTTGCCGTGGTATACGGAAATAAGTAAAAGGTAGCGTCTCCAGTTAGCATCTATAACTCACATAACAATGACCGAGAGGCCGCGCTAAGTACAAAGACAAGCGGGCACGTGACTCCTTATAAATACTTCTAGAACTTACAGCGATGCGCCATAGTTATCTTAGAAGCTATATCGAAGAGGGGATAGCTTCAAAGAATACTAAAAGTACGGTATCTTATAAGTAAGCTAATGGATATTAAGGTACGCTAAAATATTACCGGCGTAAGGCTATCGTACTACTATACTTCTTACGGCGAGACTCTTAGGATGTTTCGTTTTTATAGCTTGGCTATATTCTTTCTGAATAGGACTTTCATATTATGGCTCCGAAAACCGAAAATACATGGTCGGTCGTGATTTAGCATAGGGGAACAGCTGAAGCGGCAATTGACGGCGTTATTGAAACGAGCGATAGGATAACTAACACCGCGGTAATTTTTGTTGCAGACAGGTGTCCAGGAGGAGAAATAATTATAGAGAAGTCCTTTACCAACCATGTATTCATAGACTTGCGAGGGAGAGACTTCAAAGATCCTAATTGTTAGTTCGTCTCGCCACGGGGTGCGTCTCGCGACGTAGGGACGGACGTTACTCTGGTTTTGGATAGGAGGGAATATCGTACCATTCATGGGCTGCAAGATATATGGAGGTCCTATCGAACTCTTGGGAGAAGGTGATGATGGATCCTAAAGCATACTTCAGAGCTAACATAGAAGAAACCGAGGCATTAGACCTGGATACATGGAAAAGACGCGCTATGGAAGCCGCTTCAGGCATTCGAACACGCTGAACTTCACTGCGTCCAGGTACAGCAATTATCTGTGGTGGTGCATGCTCTTACTCGTGCCTCCTAATGTTTTTACGAAGTTAATAATACGCCTCTTTTAAGATTAACTCCTCGAGAATACAGAGCTGTCAAGCTTCCAATCTTTGCCTTTCATACATGATTCAGTGACCTAAAAGAATGAACATGCTGCAAAACGGTGAAGATACTATCGTGGCAAATGGAGGGGTAGCAAAAGGACCCCTTCGATAGAAGATCAGGTGGCCTTCCAGTGCTACATAGCTATAGGAGTTAGCAAAAAGAGCATATACCGGTCGTTCAAAGCAGCGTGGAGATAGGATTAGACAGCGGAGGAAGAAAGCATGTGAGAGGCGCAGAAATGCGGGGCGGAGTAGCTAGGCAGATTTTACATTAAGGATCGTTCAACGTGTTCGAGCATAGATCTTACATTAGACATCTGTGAGTATCTTAAAAGCGCCTCTCAGTTTCTCAATGAAAGTATTATAAGACTCCAGATATCATGCTTTAATTCAGAGTGTAAAGCTATTCTTCTACTTCAAAGGTAACCCGTCTAAGTTAGGTAGGCGTTAGACCAATCTCCCTATCTAGAACGGTTATGACAAGGACATGAACGCGTAGGACTTCTCGGTCCTTTGGGTCGTTATGATTCTCTTGGACTATAACTGTGACATCGGGTCTAAGGTAGCCAGCCGAATAACCAGCTAGCTATCGCCAAAGATCGTCCTGGAAGTAGTAGGCCAATTGAGTGCTTTTTGACGCCTCGAGAGTAGCTATGAATGGCGAGAGGGGTAGTATATATACAAGAGGAGAGGCATCAGGATGAGTGGCAGGTTGGACAGAAAGCTCCGATATTCTTTCAGTGGGTTGCGTGTAGAGTATCATAGCCCTCATCAAGCTATAATTTCGAATGTGGTCGAGGTACGTTAATATAGCAGTCGGTGGATATGTTAATAGGCTTTGGGAATCGCTAACCACCCGCACAGTAAGTCCCAGATCCTTTGTGATCTGATAGTGAAGGCTAGTAATTATTGAATTGATAACACTTCTCTTTGTACCATCCACCTTAGCATCATAGGCACGTAGCACGGGAAACTCGCCCAGGACACCTAATCGGTGTGGTATAGACGGTGCGGTACTCAGTTCGGGTGCAATAAGCTTTGCCTCAGCGTAGGCAGGTCGTGACTTGGTTAGGGGTGGCAAGGTGATACAGATCGATTCTTGTGGTTCGACTATAGACCTCGCCTCTACGTATGTAGGCTGTGGCCGCTGTAAAAGTGAAAGTAGGCTTGGCTTAGGGGTAGTATCCATGATAGGTGTAGAATATTGAATATAGTATAAAGCAAGGCTTATTTATAGGATAATAATAACGCTAGCCGAGGTGTATAGTCCTTGAGTGTAATCTAACGTCTATGTTTTGAACGGTTTTGATGGAAGGAGTATCAACTTCCATGCGAATAGTCCCCTACCGACTTGGATCCGGACAGTCCCCTGCCTACAGTGCCCACGCGGACACTATATTAGTCCAAAGTGTCCGGGTTATTTTGACATAAGCGCGTCCAATAGTATCAATTAAAATGTGCGAGTTATTTACACTTTGGTCCAAGACCCCGCTAAATTATCCGAGTTATTTTTAAACCCGCGTGCACTTCCTACAGTCCGTACGTACACAATTCATATCAGCATGTGTTGCAAGTCGTGATTATCAATATTGATGTTCGACTAGGCCAGTCTGTAAAGAAGTCCGTAAATGAACGGGGATAGACGGTTTGACTGGGGGACGTGGAGAGGGACTGTCCGAAGCTGGGATGACATCGCAAGAGGTGCGTGCGGCGTAGCGCATGACTCGTCTGGCGCTCAGCTATCCAGTTGGTCAAGGATTCTCGTTGGATCCTGGCGTCTTTTGAGGTTGAAAGGACATCGCTAGAGGCGCGTACGGCATAGATCATGACTCGTTAAGCGCTCAGCCCATCCGGCAGCCATTGTACTGTGGCTTACAGGGATGATCAGCCGCCACGACTGATCACACGCTGGTTTAGCAATAATCTACCCACCTTGGCTGCAAGCAGGGGTTCCTAGCGAGCGCTAGAAGCCACCGCCTGACGCTAATCTGCGAGCTGACGGAAGTCACTATACATGACCTTAGTTCTACGTAGTATAAAGAATACACGTATTACTTTAATATATTAGGTAGAAGATATATTATTCCTTAAGTTCTTAGCTAGTTCTTATATAATAAGTATATAAATTAGTTAAACTTAAGTTAAATACTTATATTAATAAATTTTAAACCTACTTAATATAAGTAAGAGAACTCGCGAGTTACCTAAGAAGATTTAATACCTTAGAGTAAGTAGTAAAATGATCTAAAAAGTAGGTTATAAATTAAGGATTCTTAAGATTAAAGCCTAGACTAAGCTATTTCTTAAGAAAGGAGCTAGAAACCTCTCTAGCTTACTAATTAAAAAATAAATATAACTTAGAATTTATATTAAAAAAATATATTTATCCCTTATTATAAGTAGATAAATTTATTAAAGTCTAAAAATCCCTAAGTTACTTAAGTAAGTAAGGTACTTAAGCCTAGTTATTTTATACTTAAAGTACTTAAGAGTAATACTATAAGATTTTCCTACTTTACTTATTCCTAAGTACTTAAAGTATCTTAAGTAAGTTATAGCATTTTATAAATATAATTTAAGTCTTAGTAAATTAATTCTAAAAGTTAGAATTAAGTACTTAAGTTAATACTTAACTAGGAATTAAGTATTAATATAAAAATATTAAGTTAAATTACTAAGACTAGTATTTATAATAATAGAGTTTCTCTTTATATATAATAGAAAAGTTAGCTTTATAAACTCTAATAATTAATTAGCCTTATCCTAGGCCTTTAATTAATCTAAAGTTTATATATCCTTATTTAGAATACCTTAGCTCCTAGCTAGGATATAAATATATAGGTAAAAAATTAACTTCTATCTACTTAATAAGTAATATAAAGGGACTAAAAATCCTATAATATAATATATAAAGAAAGAAGGATATAATAATAATATCGCTTTTAAAAAATAATAAAGTCTAAGATATAAATATACTATTACGATCGTAGGTTTTATCGAACTACTAAGAGGCTAGGTAAGGCTTAGTAATACAGGTTTACGGGTTAACTATTAGTTAAGAGGTATCGACCCGGTAAGTAGGTTACTAAAACAATAGGAGCGTATAATAGGCGATCTAGTCGATCTAATAAGAGGTTACTAAAACGATAGGAGCGTATAACAGGCGATCTAGGCGACCTAGTAAGTATACGGATTTCCTATATCTATATAGATGGCGATGTTTCCTAGTAGATAGGAGCTCCGTATTTAACTTATATTATAATTCTAGTAATCTCCTAAGTACTAAATATAATACCTTATACTAGACCTATTTAATATAAGCTTACCTTCCTCTCTTTCTTAATACTCCTCTTTATGAGAACTAATCATAGGTCTATCCTATTTACGGACGGAGTAAACCGTAATACTTTAAGTACCCTTAGAATAAGTACCTTAGAAAGTAGTAACCCCCCTTAAGTGTCTAGAGTACCCGACGCCTAACTATGAATAATAAGGATAGATCTAAGATCGCTAGACCCGACTTATTCTACGGCGAAAGAGAGAAGCTTGAAGACTAGCTTATATAGCTTCAGCTCTACTTTACCTTTAACGGGACGGCCTTACTAATAGTATAGTAACCGGCCTTTTAATATGTATATCTAGAACTAGATAGAAAGCTTTATATAATTTCATATTAAGATATAATAAGTCTTTAGTCTTTCAAATGAAAATAAAGTAGTTATATAAGTTATTTAGTACTTATCTTAGAAGAAGTCTACTACTAAGTATTCTACTCAGTTCTAGTAATATATAATAAAGATAGACTAGGATAATAACATACTAATAATAATATACCGCCGCGGATTAAAGTTTAATATTAAAGAAGAACTTATATGAATTAGAGTATAGATTAATAATCTTGATACTTTAATAGTAGAGGTTATAAAGGTTAACGACAAGCTCTATAAATTAGTTATAAAGAAACGATATAATAATAGAACCTCCGGAATAAGATAATTAGGGATCTTCGCTAGCGATAGATTAGAGAGATAACCGTATTAATAACGCGACCTATATAAATATATACTAATAAAACTGGACTTCACTTAGAAATAAGATAAGGGAAAATTCAGGGGTAAGAAGTAGCTTAAAAGGGGTAAGAAAGTAGTAACCTACTATAGTTATAGTAAACTAGGCTACTTCGCCAGAGACTACTAGTTAAAGAACATGATACTACGACTATAATTAAACGTACTAAGAAGAGTTCTATATAACGAACCTTTTAAGGATCTAAAGAACTACGACTCTAACTTAACCTATAAATAGATAGAGGTAAAGAAACTACTAAGGGAAGTTATAAAGGGAGAGCGCTATTTCAAATTCATATGAAAAATATATTAATTTATTAAAAATCTGAAAGACTATAGAATATTATCCTAGGATATTAATATAAGAACCACGAGGTATCTTATCCTAGTAGGACGAGAGGACTTGAAACTTAAGGAAGTTCTAAAGGACCTAGTTATTAGTATCTAGATAGAAGTAGATTAACTATAATAATAGCTTCAAGATATTTAAGAAAAGAAGATAGAATGGGAATCTTTAGATAATAGCGAGGTTCTAGAGTATAACTTAGAATATAGATAAGAAAGATAAGAGAGCTTAGAAGAAGAAGAAGTATTACGCTATAGACTTAGTAAGAATACTCCGAATAACTCTCTATCTTATACTACCGCATTACTAGGATTAAACAAAGAAAAACACTTAGAGAAAACGTATTATAAAGGGAAGCTATACGTTAAGGATTACCGTTTTAACTTAGTATACCTAGAATACGGTGTTATATATTAGATAGCTTACGCCGACGACTATTGCAAGTACTACTTCCAAATCCGGATGAAACTAGGAAGATAGGTAGTAGGTACGTTTTATAAACGAATAATCTGGAAGGATTATATAAGTAATAGTTATAACTAGTACTTAGCTAGTAAACGATAGAATAAATAGTTTCTAGGATCTATTATAGACTAGTATAATAGCCTAAAGAAGTAATTAATATAGAATCTAAACGAAGAATATTATTACTTATTAGAATAATATACTTACATATATAATAAATATTAGAAGTATAGGGAAATCAAGAGGATATATAGTTTTCTTTCTAAATAGGGAAAAGAGTAATCTCTTATATTATAAGGAGATATAAGTAGATTAATATACTAACTTTAAAATAATTCCTATATATTACTTAGTATAATATATATATAAATATACTAGTACTAGTTAATAGTTAGTAAACTATTATAATAATAGATTCTAAAGTAACTAGAAACTTTGTCTTTTAAGATTTAGTATAGTTAATAGGCCTATTAACTTAAAGAAAGAAAGAATAGTATAACTTATAAATAGTCGATAGGTTAATACTATTAATAAGAAGGATAGATAAGGAAATATACTTGTTACCTATAATAATTCGATACTATTATAAGGAGCTAACCTTTAATATAGTTAGGATAACTACTTATTATATTATTTTAGGAATACCTTAATTAAAGAAGTATAATCTAGTAATTAACTAGAAGAAAGGAGTACTTATATTTATGAATACTAGAGATATTACTAGTATATAACCTATACGCTAATAGAGGATAACGATAGATAAGAAATAGAACCGAAGACTATTAAAGCTTATTATACTTCAGTTTTAAAGAAGGACGACCTTAGACGAGGATCTAACTTAGTATATATTAATAAGGATTAGCCGGATAACTAAGCTAAAGCTATTAGGAGAAATAATAAACCTCCTAATATCTTATAAGAGTATAAAAAATAGATATATCTCTTTATAAAAGAGATAATAGTAAAAGCTTTACCTATATATTAATCTTAGGATTATAAGATTAAACTTGAATTAGGAAAGGAACTAATATTTAGATTAATCTATATATTATTAGAAAAGGAACTTACTATACTACGCGGGTATATTAATAAGAATCTTAAAAAGGGATTTATTTAAGAATTTAAATTACTAGTAAGTTATCTAATCCTCTTTATACTGAAAAAGGATGGAAAGCTTAGGTTATACGTTAATTATTAGAAGTTAAATGATATTACTATTAAGAATTAATATCCTTTACTAAATATTAGCGAGCTATAGGATAGACTTTCTAAGATAAAGATATTTACTAAACTTAACTTATAAGGAGCTTATAACTTAATCTAAATAAAAGATAAAGAAGAATAGAAAACTATATTCAGGACTCGATATAAATATTATAAGTACCTAGTTATATTATTTAGACTTACTAACGTACTAGTAATCTACTAAGTACTAGTTAATATTATTTAAGCTTATTTGAATTATAGCGTAATCGCTTACCTTAATAATATCTTAATTTAGTCTAAGATTAAAGAAGAATATATCTAGTATATATAGGATATCTTAACCTACCTATTATAAGCTAGATTACTCCTTAAGCTAGAGAAGTATAAATTTCATAAGGAATTAGTAGAATTCCTAGGATTTATAGTAAGTATTATAGGTATTTATATAAGCCCTGAAAAGATCAAGGCTATAGCGGAGTAGCCTATACTATATAATATAAAATTAGTGTAGAGCTTCTTAGGATTTATGAACTTTAATAGAAGGTTTATTAAAGGGTATTTAAAAACAGTACTACTACTTATAAATATTACTAAGAAGGAGAACGGATTCTAATAGGAATTAAGCTAGTAGAAAGTATTTATAACGTTAAAGGAAGCCTATTAAAATCTACTAGTACTCTATACCTTTTAAGTAAATAAATCTACTTATATTGAAATAGATACCTTAGATCTTATAATTAGTACCTGTTTATATTAGGAAAAGGATGGTAAATAGTACCTAATTACTTATTACTCGCGAAAAATATTAGTAATAGAATAGAACTATAATATCTATAATAAGGAATTATTAGTAGTAATATATATACTTCAGAATTAAAGGGTATATATAGAGAGTTACTTAGAACTTACTATCTTTATAAATTATAAGAACCTCTTAAACTTTACTATAATTAAGGAGTTAAACCGAAGATAAGTCCGTTAATTAAAATTACTAGGATAGTATAAGTTTAAAATACTATATACCCTAGGAAAAGATAATAGTTAAGTAGACGCCTTAAGTAGGCGTATAGATTATATAGAATCCAAGGATATTATAAAGAAACTAATTCTTAAATAAGAAAAGGATAGATTACTAGTATTAATATAAAGCTTAGTAGCTACTACGCGAGTTATAATCTAGGATATTACGCTAATCTTAAAGGAAGGCTATATTAATAATAACCTAGTATTATAACTAAGGATTTAGTAACTAGGATAAGAGCTACTCTAATATAAAGGGAAGACGTACTTGCCTAAGAGATACGCTGAAGAAGTAATCCGGGATTACTATAATAATCCTTTAGTAGGATATCTAGGAGTCTCTAAGATAGTAGAGCTCCTTTAACGAGAATATATAATACTATAACTACGTACGTATATTAAGAAATACATTAAGGAATATATTTAATACTAGTAGAACAAGTTTATACGCTACGCTAAATATAGGTAAATACAGTTTATACTAGTTCTAGATATATTATAGAAAGATATAATAATAGACTTTATTATCAAGCTACTAAAATTAAGAGATCTAGTTATAAGCGACTCCTTTAATTTAATAATAGTAATTATTAATAAGTTAACGAAATATATAATCCTGATTCCTTATAAAGAAATATATAAAGTATATTAGCTAGGATTTATATTATTAGATAAGCTGATAAGCGATTATAGTATATTAGAATCTATTATATTAGATAAGGATAGACTCTTTACTTCTTATTATTAGAAGACTCTAATCGCTATAATTAGAACTAAACTATAAATATTAACCGCCTACTATCTAGAAACAGATAGTTAGATAGAACGTACGAACTAAATAATAGAAGTATACCTAAGATACTATATTAGTTATAAGTAAAATAACTAGGTATTACTACTTCTAATAGTATAATTAATACTTAATGATAAAAGATTAGATATAACTAAACTCTCTCCCTGTTCTTTATAAACTACGGAAGACATGCCAATTTATTTCTAGAATCAAGGGAAGGTTCTAGAGCAGAGAAAGTAATAGTATTAGTATCTAATATCAAGAAACTATATAGTAATATATAATAAATAATTAGTAAGGTTAATACTAAGACTTAATAAAAAGTTAATAAGAAAAGAAAAATGTATCCTTAGCTAAAGAAGGGGGATAAAGTCTACCTTTATATAAAAACTTAAAAAGTAAGAGACTAAGTAAGAAACTAGATTATATTAAAGTTAGACCATTTTTAATTAAGTAACCTAAAGGACTTATTAATTATAAGTTATAGTTACTACTTAACGCTAAAGTACTTCTAGTATTCTATATCTCTTTATTAGAACCAGCCGACTCCAAAACACCGCTCTAGGAAAGTTGGAAGTTTAAGGCTAAGACCGAAGAGTATGAAATTAAAAAGATACTAGATCGATAGGATTAGGAATACCTAGTTAAATAGAAAGGATTCGAGGACTTAGAAAATACCTGGGAACCTATTAAATATCTAAAGAATTATAAGAACCTTCTACAATAGTTCTATTAAAGAATAGACTAGGAGGTAGCTAGTTAAGTATCTCTAAAGACATGTTAATATTTAGGAAGTCATCTATCGACGACGCTTCTATAGTACGTCTCTGAACCTCCTACGCCTTCTCTAAATCCTTAAGCCTCTCTAACTCTTCAATATCACTTAAATCCTTATCAAACATTGGTTATTCCTTCTCTTTAAGGAAACGCTTTTACGCCCGTAAACGCTTAAGCTTTAACTACTTAACACGAGCGATTTCGTTAGCGGCCTCCTAGGCAGCCTCCGTCTTAATCTCCTCCTGTTTAAGCTTCTTTATAGCTCTGTTAATACTACTAAAATTAACTACCGGCTCCGCTAGCTCGCATTTCTTATCAGTGCGAATATACTCGCTAAACTTCTAAGACAGGGAGGAAAGTCGATACTCTTTCTACTACTAAGTACAGCGAACGTAAGTAATTATAGCTAGAATACCCTTAAGAAGAACTTACTCCGCTAAGTTCAAACGCTAAGAAGTCTTATACGAAGGTATAGATATATCTTTAAGGATAAAGAAAGAAAAAGGAAGGAGGGATAATATTATAATCATAGGTTTTACCGAACTACTAAGAGGCTAGGCAAGGCTTAATAATATAGATCGACGGGTTAACTATTAGCTAAGAGGTGTCGACCTAGTAAGTAGATTACTAGAACGATAGGAGCGTATAACGGGCGATCTAGTCGATCTGATAAGAGGTCGCTAGAACGACAGGAGCGTATAACGGGCGATTCAGGCGACCTGGTAAGTATACGGATTTCCTATATCTATATAGATGGCGATGTTTCCTAGTAGATAGGAGCTCTATACTTAACTTATATTATAATTCTAGTAATCTCCTAAGTACTAAATATAATACCTTATATTAGACCTGTTTAATATAAGCCTACCTCTCTCTCTTTCTTAATACTCCTCTTTATAAGAACTAATCATAGGTCTATCCTATCTATAAATAAAGTAAACGGTAATATATACTTCTTATATAAGAATTAACTAGGAACTTAATAAAGAGTATATCTTATAATTATAATATAAGTAGGTTCTACCTAATATATTATACTAATTTAGAGGTAAGAACTTACTTTTATATTAATAAAAGACTAGATTTAAAGTCCTAAGAAGTATAATATAATAAAGGAGATCTTTATTTATTATAAATATAAGTTTAAGGTCCTTTAAATTAAGTTAAAGAAATTAAAGGGCCTCTTAAGTTATAAGGGATAATCCTCTAAATTTATTATATATATAATTCTTCTTTATTAAGCTTAATCTTTAATAATAGCTTATTAATACTCCTAGCCCTTAAAGGGATATTAGGAGAAGATAAGGAATATATAATTATTAGTAACTTTAACTTATATTATATATAATAGAATAACCTAGGTAGGTATATATATTATATTATAATAAATAGGTTATTAAAAATAATAGGATAATAGGAAATCTAACTTAATACTTCTTAAGGCTTAATAATATAATTAAATTAAGGAATATAAAATTTAATTAACCTAGTACTCCTTATTAAGGATATATATAATATAATATTAAAATATAAGGTTAAGTAGGAACTTAACTTTAAGTTTAATTACCTCTTAATTTATATATCTTTAAAAATATTATAAGAAGAGAGGAAGCCTTATTAAAAGAGAGCTTAAAAAAAGGTAATATATAAGTAACTATCTTAATTAAAATCTTAAATTAATATTTGTTAAGATTATACAAGGAGATTAATATATATATTAATAAGTTAATTTTTATACTTTAAGAAATAATAGATAGTATAATCTTTAATATTAGGCCTTTTAAAGACTTAAAGTTATATTAGATAATAAATTATATAAGAGTAATAAAAGCTATTAAAGACTTTTTAAGGAATTATAAATATTATTAAATAACTATTATAAGAAAGAGACTTTATAAAGTAGATAAGAAGAAGGTTTTAATATTAAGGAAGACTTATATATTAAATTACTAGGAAGTAATCTATATAATATTATTAAAGAAGATAAGAGTTTAATAGCTAATATAATAAGGGAAGGAAAGGAGTATAATCTCTAGGAAACTCTCCTAGTTCTTAGCCTTAAAGGATAAGGAGGGAGGGAAGGTAACTAATTTTAAGAGGAAGGTAAAAGTACTTAAAAGAATTCTTTTCCTCCTTAAGCTAACCTTAAGGATATTAAGAATATAAGATACTTTATCCTAATTAAATTTCATATTACCTTAAAGCTTAAAGAAGTTTAAGAAATAAGTAATACCTTATTATAAATAAAGCTTTAAGAATCCTAAGAATATTAAATAGATTTTATATATCTTATATAAAGATTTAATTAAAATAGTAATAAGACTCTTTTAAACTTACTTAAAGAGTAATTATTACTTAATAAGATTTAAGGAAGTAAATATAATTATCTAAAAAAAGTTAAAGAAACTAGATTACTTAAAGTTATAGATATATCAATTAATAATATTACTTAATATATTAGGTAAGGCCTAAAAAATAATAGTTTTTAAGTACTTTAATAATTTAATAAAATATTATAAGCTCCTCTTAAAGTAATAAATAAGAGTAAAGAAGAGTAAATTAATAAAGATAATTTTTAAGACTTTAATAAACTTAATTTATATGATATAAAATTAAGGAAGAGAGAATATTAATATTTTATTATTATTAAATATTATAAAAGCCTTTAATAATATATTATATAGAAGGCTACTTTCTAACCTTAAGATAAAGGAAATTCTAATAATAATTATAACTTAAGTTATAAGCTTCCTTTAAGGAAGGATAATATCTATTATAATAAAGATAAGAATTAGCCTAATAAAAGAAGTAAGAATAAAGATCTCTTAAGACTTTTTAATCTTATTAATCTTTTTCTTATTTTTTAATAGACTATTAGTTAAGGAGTATATAAAGATTAAGCTTCTTATTTAAGTAAGAGGCTTTATTAATAATATTTACCTCCTAATTTATAATAAGTTTATTAAAGGTTTTTATTATTAATATAAAAAGGCCTAATAAATTTATTAAATATAGGTAAAGACTTATAATATAATATTTATATTATGAAAATATAAATTAATTTACCTTTCTAAAATATTAAAGAAGTTTAATATATTATTAAAAATAATATTATTTAATAATATAAAAATTA